>CEWK01096752.1_pt1 | contig 17891 bp, 14 predicted proteins | sample 531431 | NCBI WGS metagenome assembly CEWK01 (sample SAMEA2623059, study PRJEB7988) | marine metagenome | isolation source: saline water (ENVO:00002010), including
TGTCTAGATTAATTAGTGGTATCTCCGATCTAGTATTTATAACCAAACCGTCATCACTGCCATATTCTTCAATTGACACAAATAGATAGTAGGCCATTTGTGAAAATGCCATCGTAATCATTATAAAATAAACACCCTTTGTCTTTAAACATATCAGTCCTGTTAAAAATGCAAATAGGCCGCTAATCACGACAGCAATAGTGATATGTATAAACCCATTGTTTGTTGCTAGAAAATCTAATCCGCCATAAAGCCAGTGATGTGCTGGTATGCCAACAGCGTAGGCGCCAAGTCCTAAATAAGCTGCATGGCCAAACGAAATCATACCGCCATATCCGAGGATCAGGTTCAAACCAACCGCAGCTATCGCCAAAATACATAAACGAGTAGCCAAATCTAGATAGAATGACATTCCGATTTGATGAAAAATGATCGGCAAGACTAATAGAGAAACTAAAATGAGAAACTTAAATGATCTGATAAATTGCATAAGCGTAGATTTACCGTAATCTTGGAGGGAACAAACCCTTTGGTTTAAACGACAGTATCAACGCCATCATTAAGTAGATCGACATTGAGGAAATTGCAGGCGCTGAATTTTCTGCAGCAGCTGTACTCATGAAGACTTTGAAAAGATCGTCTAGAAAGGAGCGTCCAAGGGTATCAATTAATCCGATAAGCAAAGCAGCTACAAATGCGCCTTTCACAGAACCAATTCCACCTACTATAATTACCACAAAAGCAGTTATAATTATATTGTTTCCCATACCAAGTGAAGCTTCTGTTATGGGCGCAATTAGCATTCCTGCAATTCCAGCCAGAGTTGCACCAATAGCAAACACGATTGCAAACAGTGTTCTTATATCAATGCCTAATGCTGCAACCATTGTTCTATTAGATGCGCCTGCTCTTATCAACATCCCTAATTTGGTAAAATTCACGAGCCAAAGTAGACCAAACGCTGCTGTTAGTCCCACCACGATTATCAATAGCCTAAATGTTGGTATTTCAATATTTTCTGAGATCATGATTTGCCCATCTAAGTAGTTTGGTAAAGGAATGGCAATTCCAGCCGGGCCCCAAATCAAATGAGCAATCGTATCAATCACCAGAATTGCACCAAATGTTCCTAGTACATGATCCAGATGATCCCTCGCGTAGAGTGGGCGTGCCAAAAAAATTTCAAACGCATATCCGATTATCGCAATAATGGGTAACGACAATATTACCGCAAATAAATAACTATCGAGTGCATAAGTAAGTGAAGCACAAATGAACGCGCCCAACATATAAATCGAACCGTGTGCAAGGTTTACGAAATCTAAAATTCCAAAAATTAAGGTAAGTCCCGAGGCAACCAGAAATAAAAGGACGCCCAATTGAAGCCCATTTAGTACCTGTATCAAAAGCAGAGTATAGTCCAATACTGCCCCTAGATCTTTATAAGCTAAATGTCAAAGTTTGATATTAATCGAGTTATTAACTATTTTAACTTGCATTCGGCGGCATATGGATCCTGATGATTTGTCAAGACAGTGTCAATTACTTCTGTGGTCCAATTCCCATCTGAGTCTTCAACGACCTCTCTCAGGTAAAAATTTTGAATTGGAAAATTATTATTACCGTAAGAATATTTACCCCTAACTGAATTATAATCAGCGCTTTTTAGTGCCGACCGAAGCCCGACTAAATCACTCATATTTCCATCCACTGCGATCACTGCAGAAGCAATCATATTTATTGTATCATAAGATTGAGCTGCGTAGAATGACGGGTATTTTCCAAACCGTTCTTTGAAATCTTTAACAAACCTTTTATTAGCTTGATTATCCAAGGACGGGTCCCATTGTTGTGTTACTTTTGATCCGACAATGCCTGAGAAATTTGCAGCCTGAAGTTTAGGTAATGATATGCCATCTATTGTAAATACTGAATATAATGGAAGCATATCCTTTAGTCCTGCTTGGTGATATTGTTTTGTAAAAGCCCCAGATGCAGCTCCAGGATAGAAAACGAACAACCCGTCAGCCCCAGATACCTTTGCCTTTGCAAGTTCAGCGGAAAAATCTAGCTGGGCATCAGCACCCCATTTTGTTAGATCTTTGCCAACTACTTGTCCTTTAAATGTACGCTCTATTCCAGCTACCATATCTTTACCGGCTGCATAATTAGGAGCCATAATATAGAGCGATTTTATTCCATCTTTATTAAAAACTTCACCCATTGCCATTGGGGTTTGATCATTCTGCCATGAGGCGGAGAAAAAATTCTCATGGCATAATTTACTAGCTATTTGTGATGGTCCAGCATTGGAGGAAATCAATATTTTTCCGGCATCCAAAACGGACTTGCGCGATGCCAATAACACATGGCTCCATATATAACCGGAAATAATGTCAACTTTATCTTGCTTTAACAGCCGATCAGTTACTTGCTTTCCAGTATCAGGCGCAAATCCATCATCACCAAATACTACTTCAATATTATGTGCGCCAGCTTTTCCGTTTAAATGCTCTAACGCCAAATTAACCGCATTTTTCATATCTTCACCGATAACTGCAGCTGGTGTTGTTAATGTAGTTACAAACCCAACTTTAATATCGGCAGCAAAAACTGATGATATCAGAAAATTGCAAAATATTATCGCAGCAAGCACTTTTTTCATTTTTCTCTCCTCAAAAAACGTCATTGGCAGCGAGAGCCTACCACAAACTCACCTGAGGTAAACTTAGTTTATGAAATTATTTTTCACAATCGACCATGGCAGTGCTTAAACTTTTTTCCTGAACCACACGGACATAATTCATTCCGGCCTGTTGCTTGCCAACCTTTAGGCATTTGTTCAGGTGGGGTTTTTGCTCCGAGCGGCATTGAAGAATCTGATTTAATTGCTTTAGAACTTGCCGTTTTAGAAGTTTCCGTGGGTTTTTTTTGTTCATCCAAAAACTTCGCAATCATTGCCTTGCGTTCGGCATCAGTAAGAGGTCTTACTATGCTGAGCTGTTTTGTGACATCATACCTTAGACCATTTAGAAGACGCTCAAATAATTGAAATGCTTCATTTTTATATTCATTTAACGGATCTCTCTGAGCATACCCCCTGAAACCCACAACGGATCTCAAATGTTCTAACGTAATAAGGTGCTCCCTCCATTTGGTATCAATTGTCTGAAGCAAAAGCTGTTTCTCTACTTGTTGCATTGCCTCTTTGCCAAACGCTTTAGTTTTGTTGGCCATCATTGAGTTTGCCGCATCTTCAATACGTTCGGTTAACAATTCATCGTCTACGCCTTCTTCATTCGCCCAATCATCAATTGGTAAATCGAGGTTTATACCTTCTTTTACCGCATCTTTAAGACCATCAAGGTCCCATTGGTCGGGATACGACTTAGGTGGAATATGAACATTAATAAGATCATCGATTACATCATTACGCATATCGTCAATTATCTCGGTTTGATCTTCAGCACGCATTATATCGAGGCGTTGTTCAAATATAGCAATTCGTTGATCATTCATCACATCGTCGAATTTTAATAATTGTTTACGGATGTCAAAATTTCGAGCTTCAACTTTGGATTGTGCACGTTCAAGGGACTTATTTACCCATGGGTGTATAATAGCTTCCCCTTCTTCCATACCTAGCGTTGACAAGACTTTATCTAGTCTCTCTGAACCAAAGATACGCATTAAATCATCTTCTAAACTCAGAAAAAAACATGTCTTCCCAGGATCGCCTTGTCTGCCGGAGCGACCTCTCAATTGATTATCAATTCTACGGCTCTCGTGACGTTCTGATGCTAAAACAAACAAGCCGCCAGCTTCGAGAACCTGGTTCTTGTCTTTTGAATGTTTTTCTTCAATAGTTTTACGTATTAGCTCTGGATTGGAATTTGGCTTGTCTTGCAAAGCTTCCAGAACTTGAATTTCCATGTTTCCGCCTAACTGTATATCAGTACCACGGCCCGCCATGTTCGTTGCTATTGTTACTGCCCCAAATTTTCCTGCGTCAGCAACAATAGCTGCCTCTTGTTCATGTTGGCGTGCATTCAAAACATTGTGTTTTATGCCTGAGTCTTTAAGCAAACTCGATAAGAGTTCAGATTTTTCAATTGAAGTCGTTCCCAAAAGAACTGGTTGACCATTTGAATTTGCATCTTTGACTTCTTCTACTATGGCAGCGTATTTCTCTTTTGCAGTTCTATATACTCTGTCATCTGCATCTACTCGCGTTATAGGCATATTTGTCGGAATTTCTAATACACCAAGCTTATATATCTCCATAAATTCGTCTGCTTCAGTGGCAGCAGTTCCAGTCATACCAGATAACTTTTCGTATAATCGGAAGTAGTTTTGGAAAGTGACGCTTGCTAATGTAACATTTTCGGGCTGAATATCACAGCCTTCTTTCGCTTCAATCGCTTGGTGAAGGCCTTCTGATAACCGTCTCCCAGACATCATTCGTCCAGTGAATTCATCGATGAGCACCACCTGTTTGTCCCTTACGATATAATCTTTATCTTTTGAAAACAGCTTATGCGCTCGAAGCCCTTGGTTAACATGATGGACTACCGTTGTACTTTCGGGGTCATACAGAGATTGAGTATCTGGCAGAAGGTCTCTTTTCCGAAGTTGTAATTCCAAAAAATCGTTTCCTTCGTCTGTAAATGTAACATTTCTCGATTTTTCATCGATTGTGAAATGATTTTCTTCTAAACTGGGGATTAGTTTATCAATTTGTGTGTACAGCTCTGATCTATCTTGAGCAGGACCGGATATAATGAGTGGAGTTCTAGCCTCGTCAACTAAAATGCTATCAACTTCGTCTACAATCGCAAAATAATGATGCTTTTGAGCAATTTGATCTATACTGGGTTTCATATTATCGCGCAGATAATCGAAACCTAACTCATTATTTGTCGCATATGTAATATCGCAAGAGTAAGCTTCCAGCTTTTCTTGATCTTCTTGCTGGGGATAAACTACCCCTGTTGTCATTCCTAGTGCAGTATAGACCTTCGACATCCACTCTGCATCTCTTTTTGCAAGATAATCATTCACTGTAACAATATGCACACCTTTTCCAACAAGAGCATTTAGATATGCTGGGAAGGTTGCCACCAAAGTTTTCCCTTCACCGGTTTTCATTTCGGAAATGTTCCCGCGATGCAGAAAAATTCCTCCAACCAATTGGACATCAAAAGCTCTCAGACCCAAAGCTCGCTTTGCAGCTTCGCGACAGTTAGCAAATGCCTCTGGAAGTAATTTATCAAGGGTTTCTCCTTCTCCATAACGCTGTTTAAACTCTTTGGTTTTTGAGGTTATTTCACTGTCAGAGAGAAGGCTGAAATCTTTTTCAAGTGAATTTATATTCTCGACGATAGCTTGTACTTCTCTTATCCGTCGATCATTTGGAGTGCCGAAAACTTTCTTTGCAATTTTTCCAAGACCTAACATTATATTCCTAACCCACACAGGATTTAAACTTTATTACTACTGCTTTTATGGTCGGAAAACCTTAAAAGTTTTAAGCGCCCTAGTATAAACACATTATGCGATTTAAGGGGATGCATAAAAAGTGTCAACGTTCTCTATAATTTTACAACCGCTTTCAGTCGCGTTATTCATAGCGTACATTAATACAAGAGTGTTTTTGTGCATAAAAATCGTGGACTATTTGCTTAAAAATTTACAAAGAACAGATCTTCTTAATCAATATAGACCCTAGCGTATTTGTTGATTAAAAGGGATCAATAAAATTTATATTAGCACAAGTTCTTTGAAAAATTTTTAATTCTTTGTATGGGGTCATGTCATGTCTGCTATTTTAAAAGTTTCACCGTTGGCTCCGAAAAATTTTCCAAGTATGTATCCTATACCAGGAGTAAGATTTGCCACAGTAAACGCTGGAATAAAATCAGGAAATGGTGAAGATGTCACTCTTATTGTTTTGGAAGCAGGAACGGTAGTGGCTGGTCTATTCACAAAGTCTATGACGAGATCCGCACCTGTAATCGATTGCCAAAATAAAATTGGAATGAAGATCAAAAATAACGGGGCTGCAATAATTATAAACGCAGGTAACGCAAATGCATTCACGGGACGCCAAGGTGAAATAGCCGTTCATGAAATTGTCGCAGCACTTTCAAAAAGAGTTGAGGTACCGGTCGAAAGAATATTCTCATCATCGACTGGAGTAATTGGTGAGCCGCTTGAATACGAAAAGATAATAAATGTGCTCGATTTTCTGGTTGACTCCGTTCATGAAGCCAAAATAGAGGATGCGGCCAGGGCTATAATGACTACAGATACCTTTCCTAAAGGTAGTAGTATCGAACTTAGTGATGAAAGAGCTAAAATCAAAATTTCTGGCATTGCGAAAGGTTCAGGTATGATTGCTCCAAATATGGGCACTATGCTGGTTTATATCTTTACAGACGCATTAATTGATAAAAGTGAATTGCAATCAATTATCACAGATTTGAATGAGGAAACTTTCAACTGCATTACAGTCGATAGCGATACCTCAACTTCTGATACCTTATTAGTGAGCGCAACGGGGAAAAGTGGTATTAAAGTTAATAAGAGCAATTTGGAGTTTCGTGAGGGATTACGTGAAGTGATGCTAGACTTGGCCCATCAAGTTGTATGCGATGGTGAGGGGGCAAGTAAGTTTATTCAAGTTCGTGTAAGTGGTGCAATTGACCAAAAAGAAGCTAAATTGCATGCCATGTCTATTGCTAATTCACCTTTAGTGAAAACTGCTGTTGCTGGAGAAGATCCAAATTGGGGTAGGATTGTTATGGCAATTGGTAAATCAGGTGCATCGGCTGATAGAGATAAATTGTCGATAAGATTAGGTGAAATTTTGGTGGCTGAAGATGGCTGGGTGTCTCCAACTTACAAAGAGGCAGATGGGGCAAAATATATGAAGCGACAACGTCTAAATTTAAATGTTGATTTGGGCCTTGGGACAGGTGAGGCAACAGTCTGGACCTGTGATCTGACTCAAACTTACATACAAATAAATGCTGATTATAGATCATGAAAGTTATATTAGTATCAGCAGTTGCACTTATCGATCGAGATGGGAGAGTTTTAATCACGCAAAGGCCTAAGGGGAAAAGCATGGAGGGATTGTGGGAATTCCCCGGTGGAAAAATTGAGTTTGGAGAAACTCCAGAAGACGCTTTAGTTAGAGAGCTACATGAAGAGTTAGGAATTGAAACCTGGTCGAGTTGTCTTGCTCCGCTAACTTTCGCCAGCCATGGGTACTCTGATTTTCATCTGTTAATGCCACTTTTTGCTTGCCGAAAGTGGGATGGAACTCCTAAACCCAATGAAGGTCAAATCTTAAAATGGGTGCATGTAAAAAGTTTAAAAGATTTTCCAATGCCACCTGCAGATATTCCTTTGATAGCGGTTCTGCGTGATTGGCTATGAAATTAATCTAGATTACGCTCAATTTCTTGGCGCTCGAAAATCTCTATGACATCATCATTTCGGATATCTTCATAATTCTCAAAAGCCATACCACATTCTTGGCCTGATTGAACCTCAGGAACCTCATCTTTGAAGCGTTTTAATGTTTTTAGGGTTCCTTCATGTATTACGACATTGTCACGCAATAAGCGAACACCAGCACTACGTCTTGCAACGCCCTCTGTTACAATACAGCCTGCAACTTTACCTACTCCAGAAACTTTGAAAACTTCTTTAATTTGAGCATAACCAATAAAATTTTCTCGGATTTCGGCTGATAGAAGACCACTTGCAGCAGCTTTAACATCATCAACTAGGTCATAGATTACGGAATAATATCTGACTTCAACACCCTTTTGACTAGCCACCTGACGCGCTGAAGCATTTGCACGAACATTAAATCCAATTACTGGCGCATTAGAAGCTTCAGCTAGGCTAACATCGGTGTTTGTAATAGCCCCGACACCATAGTGTAGTACACGTACTCTTACTTCTTCATTTCCAATTTTTTCCATGGCTTGTACAATTGCTTCTGCAGAACCTTGCACGTCAGCTTTAACTAAAATTTGAAGCTCTGAAACATTTTCGTCTTCTTTAGCTTTCGCCATCATTTGTTCCAAGGTTGACGCACCAGCAGTCGCTCTCTTCTCTTTTGCAACTGCAATCCGGTAATCTGCAATTTCTCTCGCTTGGGCTTCAGTTTCAACAACATTCAAAACATCACCAGCTTCAGGTGTTCCATTTAATCCTAATACTTCGACGGGTACTGACGGCCCCGCGGTCTCAACACGTTTACCTTGGTCATTAATAAGTGCTCTAACCTTACCCCACTGCTCGCCCACTACGAAAATATCACCCTGGTGTAACGTACCGCGCTGAACAAGTACCGTTGCTACTGGCCCGCGGCCTACATCTAGTTGTGCCTCTATAACCGCACCTTGAGCGGCCCTTTCTGGATTTGCAGTAAGTTCCAGTATTTCAGCCTGCAGCGCTATAGCTTCCAGTAATTCATCTAATCCCGTTCCATTTATAGCGGAGACTTCAACATCTTGAACCTCGCCAGATAGTTTTTCCACAATTACTTCGTGTTGAAGTAAATCAGTTCGTACTTTGTCTGAATTGGCTTCGGCGCGGTCAATTTTGTTAATTGCAACAATCATTGGCACATTCGCAGCCTTAGCATGATTGATAGCCTCAACTGTCTGTGGCATTACAGCGTCGTCTGCAGCTATAACTAAAACTACAATATCTGTAACCTGGGCACCTCTTGAACGCATCGAAGTAAACGCAGCGTGTCCTGGAGTGTCAAGAAAGCTTATAACATCACCTCTTTTTGTCTCGACTTGGTAAGCGCCAATATGCTGGGTAATTCCGCCTGCTTCCCCCGCTGTTACCTTGGTATCTCGAATTGCATCGAGCAAAGATGTCTTGCCGTGGTCGACATGACCCATGATTGTAACCACCGCTGGCCGTGGTTTTAAGTCAGTCTCTGCATCTGTTACCTCATTGATAACATCTTCAACGTCCGCGTCAGAAACTCGTACAACCTTGTGTCCAAATTCTTCGACAATTAATTCTGCAGTATCAGCGTCAATAACTTCATTTTGGGTTACCATCATTCCCATTTTCATGAGCGCTTTTACAACTTCAGCTACACGTTCAGCCATCCTGTTTGCTAATTCAGAAACCACTATCGCTTCAGGAACCTGAACGTCTCTGACAACTTTCTCGCGCTCCTGCATTTGGCCCATTGCCTTTTGACGGGCTCTTTCTTGTTTACGCTTCATTGCGGCCATTGATTTTTGTCGACCACCTTCGCCTTCCAAGGCTTGGCTAATGGTTAACTTACCAGATCGTCGTCCAAATCCTTCACGCCCTTTAAGGTTTCTTCTTTCACTAGGTTCGTCTTCACGGGTCTTTTTTCTTTGAGCTGACTGAGGATTTTTTTGCTCTTTCAGTATAGTTTCGGGATCACCTTTTGGTACTGGGGCATTAAGGGCTGCTTGTTTTGCTAACTCTTCCGCTTCTATCTTTGCTTTTTCTTCATCAGCCTTTTTGCGAGCCTGGCTTTCAGCATCGCGTTGTTCTTTTTCTTTTGCTTCCTGCTCGGCTATTTTTCTATCACGTTCCTCTTGCCGTGTCTGTTCTTCAGCAATACGTTCAGACTTTTCTTCAGCTTCACGGGCTTTTGCAGCCTGCAAAGCTTTCATTCGACGTTCCATTTCCGCATCTGTAACACCCGAAGGCCTTGCACTAGCAGTTTTTTCAGATGCTTGCGTACTGCCATCCATAGTTTTTGCTGTTACTGGTTTTGGAACAACTACACGTTTGCGTTTGGTTTCGACAACAACACTCTTGCTACGTCCGTGGCTAAAGCTTTGTTTTACATTACCTGCTCGGGGACCACCCCGTAAACCTAGAGTTTTTTTGCCATCACTATCACTCATTTAGTCGTCTTTTCCTTTCAGGTGATTTTTCACCAAACTTTCGTCGAAGACCCTTTAACCGGTGTGCTTCCTGTACTATACGTTTAGCTAAACCGCCAGACGTAACTGCACAATGAATTGCATTTTGTCTCCCAAATGCCTCTCCCAGCTCAAGTGCACTTAAGCATCCAATAAATTTTGCGTTAGCAGGAGTACTAAGTTTTGCCTTTCCTCGACCAGAACCGTCATAGGCTTGTATCAGTATTGAAACTTTGTCTTTTGACAGTAATTCCTTGACTTTCTCATAACCACATAACGCTTGGCCAGCTTTACGCGCCAGACGGATCAGATCTAGTAATCTTTTTGATTGGAGGTTTTCTATCTCGCAAATCAAATCCTCTTTAATCTTCAAACTTTTTTTGGCCGACTTCTCAAAAAGCTTTTCTTCTATAGCCAATTTTAAAGATGACTGATTGGCCGAGACCCAAAAACCCCTTCCAGGTAGTTTGGCAGCTAAATCTGGCAAAATTTGATTATCAGTACCAACTATAAAACGGTACATTTCTTCTCGATCTCTGATTTCGCCAGTCACGATACATTTTCTTTCATTACTAAGTAGTGTGTCTTTATGTTCAACAGTATTTATCATGTCGGCTTTCTAATTAATTTTCCTCTTCTGTTTCTGAAGAATTTGTAGGAGCAATATCATCTGGATTTACCCATCCAAGAATGACTCGCGCCGTCATAATTAGATCTTGAGCCTCTTCAAGCCCAAGCCCAAAGTTTTCCAAAAGCCCATCATCTTTGACCCGTTCACCATCGACCGTTGTCCAACCTCCTGCGAGTTCCCAGTCTGCACATTTTGCGAACTCTTCGACAGATTTTATATCGTCATCAGCCAGCGCAAGTAGCATTTGTGGAGAGAGACCGTCAAAGTTTAGCAATGCTTCTTCTACACCGAGCCCACGCAGCTTTTCGAGAGCTTCCTGAGTTTCCTTCTCAATGAACTCGCGGGCTCTAGTTTGCAATTCACTGGCGGTCTCTTCATCCACACCGTCAATTACCATTAACTCATCTAATTCCACATAAGCTACTTCTTCCAAACTAGCGAAGCCCTCAGAAACCAGTAATTGTGCGAAAAATTCGTCTAAATCTAAAGTTTCCATGAACAAGGTAGTGCGCTCCTCAAATTCTTTCTGGCGTCGCACTGATTCCTCAGCCTCGGTCAATATATCAATATCGAGATTGGTTAACTGGCTTGCTAAACGAACATTTTGTCCTCTGCGCCCAATTGCAAGAGATAGTTGATCATCTGGAACAACCACTTCAATTTTCCCAGCTTCTTCATCTAGAACAACTTTCGTCACTTCTGCAGGCTGCAAAGCGTTAACTAAAAATGTTGGTTGGTCATCGTTCCACGGAATAATATCAATTTTCTCACCTTGCAATTCGTTAACTACTGCTTGCACACGGCTTCCTCGCATACCGACGCAAGCTCCCACTGGATCAATTGAACCATCGTTGGTGAATACTGATATTTTTGCGCGTGATCCAGGATCTCTTGAAACAGACTTTATTTCGATGATTCCTTCGTAAATTTCGGGCACTTCCATTTTAAATAGTTCAGCCATAAATTCGGGTGCTGTTCTTGATAAAAAGATTTGAGGTCCTCTCATCTCTCTTCTTACTTCCTTGATATAACAGCGAATTCTATCTCCTGAGCGGTAGCTTTCTCTACCAATTTTCTCATTTCGGCGAAGCATTGCCTCTCCTCTACCAACATCAACTATGACGTTTCCGTATTCTTCGCGTTTCACAACTCCATTTATAATGGTACCAGCACGATCCTTAAATTCTTCAAATTGCCTATCGCGTTCTGCTTCTCGCACTTTTTGTAAAATTACTTGTTTAGCTGATTGAGCAGCTATACGCCCCATATCTACTGGGGGTATTTCCTCAATGAATTGCTGTCCAACTTCTGGATTTTCCATGTACTGCTTCGCCTGTTCCACCGTCATCTCAGCCTGATAATTCTCTAACAATTCTTCTTCGACAACTGTACGGACACGTCGAAATGTTGCTCGGCCAGTCTTCCTGTCAATGGACACTTGTATATCCATTTCAGAGCCATAGCGTGATTTAGCTGCTCGTGCTAAACTTTCCTCCATTGCTTCCACTACTAGACTTGGGTCTATCATTTTTTCGCGTGCTACAGCCTCAGCCGTTTGCAATAGTTCTAACTGATTTGCAGAAGTTATAGCCATTTTTTAATCCTCATTACTTTCCAACTGGGTCTCGATTTCGTCAAAGTTTTCTTCATTTAAAATAGTCGTTTTAGTATTTTTTTTCCTAAGCATTTGCTTGATCAAATCATCCGATAAAACTAATCTTGCGTCCGATAGCCAGTTAAATTTCAAACCGACTGTGCCTTCTTCAAGATTGATCAGCACTTCATCTTTACTAATTCCAGCTAAAATACCTTTAAACCTACGTCGCCCATCAATGAGTTCTGTAGTTTCTAGTTTGGCTTCAAACCCTTGGTAATTGTCAAAATCTTTTTTTCTTGTAAGCGGTCGATCAATGCCAGGGCTGGAGATCTCCAATGTATAATTTTCCGCTATTGGGTCTTCTACATCTAGTATTGTTCCGATTGAGGTACTTATATTTGCCAAATCATCAACCATGATTTGCCCGTTCAGGCGATCTGCCATAATTTGAAGAGTATTAGGATCGCCGCTGGACAATCTAATGCGAACCATCTCAAAACCCAAATCCTCTAAAATAGGTTTTAGGAGTTCTGCAAGTTTTTTGTCCGTGTAGGATTTTGCTATTAAGTTATTAATCATTATCTCAAATAAAAAAACGGGCCTGCGGCCCGTTACGTTAAATCGGTGGAGTGTAGGTTTCCCAACACACCGCTGTTGTTTGTCGTATAATTGTAATATTTTGTATTTGCAAGTACTCAATTTTGAAGTTGTCAGTCGCTTTAGCTACATGGTAAAAACAAGCACTAGTAATGGATAGTAATTTTGGAATTAAGCCCTCAGGAAATAGACGCAATCTTTTTATCTATCAAGGTATCAATCTGGTCTGTTGTCTTTAGTTTATTGCCTGCGGTCTATATCGCCTATATCTTATCCCGAAAAAATTTCTGGGGCCGCCAGGCACTTAACGTTCTAGTCCATATTCCGCTAATACTCCCTCCTGTAGTCACTGGATATTTTTTATTGATTTTATTTAGTCGGACCGGGTTAATTGGACGTTTTTTAGATACCTATTTTGGAATTACAGTCGCCTTTCATTGGTTTGGAGCCGTGCTAGCCGCTGCTATAATGTCTTTTCCATTGATGGTTCGAGCTTTTAGATTAGGCTTTGAGAGTGTCGATCCAAAATTAGAAGTGGCTGCTTATTCATTGGGCGCAAACAGATTTATGATTTTTCTCACGATAACTTTGCCTTTGGTCATTCCAGCTTTAATAACCGGAGCGGTTTTAGGTTTTGCAAAATCAATGGGAGAATTTGGAGCTACAATAACCTTTGTATCGAATATTCCAGGCCAGACCCAAACAGTACCATCGGCAATTTTTGAATTTTTACAAATTCCTGGTAATAATTTTATGACAATAAGATTGGTTTGTCTTTCCTTACTAATTTCTATCGTAGCGTTGTACATTTCTGAGGTTCTCGCTAGCAGATTAAGTAGCAGAGAGCACAGCGAATGAGTATCAATGTCAACATTGATAAGATCATGGGTAACTTCTACCTTAAAACGAAATTTAATGCTGATATCGGTATAACTGCTATTTTTGGACCTTCTGGTGCTGGTAAATCAACGCTGGTAAACCTCATCGCCGGGCTAATGAAACCAAATAATGGTTATATAAAAATATTTGATGAACTAATTTTTGATAGTGAACAAAAAATCAGTGTTCCAGTTAACAAGCGAGGGATTGGTTTTGTGTTTCAAGATGCAAGACTATTTCCGCACATGAAAGTGGAGGCAAATTTAAAATATTCATACAGGTTCGGTAGAAGGGGTCAACTTGGTTCTTTTTCAGAAATTGTGGAGGTTCTAAATTTAGAAGCCATCTTAAATCGACTACCTGAAAACTTATCAGGTGGTGAAAAGCAAAGGGTGGCGATGGGTCGTGCTTTGCTGAGTAACCCAAAAATACTGATTTTGGATGAACCCTTGGCTAGTCTTGATGAAGGTTTAAAATCAGAAGTTATTCCTTACCTAGAATTTTTGCGTGATAATTTTAATTTACCAATTTTGTATATCAGCCATTCCCAATCTGAAGTTGCCAGACTTTCTGATAAAATAGTAGTTCTTGAAAAAGGTAGCATTCTCGAACAGGGAAAAACCTTGGAAATATTATCCAGTTTCAGTGTCGCAAAGAAGTTGGGTTTGAGAGATCTTTCATCGTTTATTGAAGCAACTGTCTACAATCATGCATCTGATGGTATCACGGAATTAGATTTTGCAGGTTCTAAGTTATTTTTGCCAAAGATAGACACGCCTTTAGGTAGAAAAGTTCGTTTAAGAATCTTAGCAAAAGATATCACGCTCGCGATAGACAAACCTCAAAAGATTTCTGCTCTAAACATACTCAAAGGTGAGGTGGTTGAAATCATATTAGGAAGTGGACCAGGTGCTGTTATTGGTATCAAAGTTGGAAATCACAAGCTTATTACGCGGATAACGCAACGTTCGCTTAATGCTATGGATTTGAAGCTTGGAAAAACTTGCTTTGCATTCTTAAAATCCGTTTCTGTGGCTGCTTCCGATATTATTGTTTAAAATGTTTTTCGTGAAATCTCGAGTAAACTCCTTCTGGGAGATTGATCGCAGCACTTAAGTCTTTTATCTGTGCCGTAGAAAATGTTATTTTATTAATCTTATCAGTCCTTGCATCGTATTGCTCAATTGTTACGCATTCGGAAAAATTATTTATAATCAGGTCTTCCTGTAATTGGGCAGTCCCTTCATCTACTAAAGTTATAATTGTTGAATCAAATTCATGTTCGATTGAAAACATAACGGCCTCAGCATCTAGTGTAATTTGTAATATCGTAGATCACTTATGAAGTATTTTTCAATAAGAATAGCCGAATTTGACACTATTTTTTTGCTACGAACATTAAATTATTAGAAGGCATTTCGATAATCGCTTCAGGAGATAAATTATTTGCTTCAATTTCATCAAGTATATCGAAGTCATCTTTATATCCGATATCTGGGTCGCATTCGAAAAGTGAAGTGTGAAACTTGATATCTTGATCGCTTGTTAGTTCGCCACCTCTCATAAATGGGCCGTAAATTACAAAATAGCTATTGGTTTGAAGTGCTAATGAACTTTCACGGATAAGCGTTTTCATTTCTTTATTGCTAATAAGATGAAAAAAATTAATCACGATTATTACATTGTAAGCATCAATTTCTTTGGCCCAGTTTTCGGCGGTGGCATCAAGCGAGAGTGGCATGTTAATGTTTACTTGGTTTGTTTCCTTTATATAGGCTTGAATGCTGTCTAAACGCTTGGGATTAATTTCACTTGGTTGCCACTCAAGATTACAAAAAGCCTCGGCAAAGTATGTGCAGTGCTGACCCGTCCCGCTAGCAATCTCTAATACTTTTCCTTTATCTGGAAGATATTGAGATAAAACCTCCAATATGAATGGAGCATTCCGTGCAGCGGAGGCTGAATATAATTTTTTCTTCCCAATAATTTTGGCCTGACTAGCCGTTGAGGGTAGATTTTCTCGAAGTGGCATTAAAATCTACCAGGTAAAAGAGCCAACAGTGTTTCGCCTTCAACTGAAACTTTTCTTTCGAGAAATAGATCAGACAATAGTCGGCTTGCGGCAGAAGCCGTTTGGAAACCATACCCACCTTGACCAGCAAACCAGAAAAAAGAAGGATTATCTTTATCTGGTCCTATTACCAAATTTCCATCTGGAGCAAAGCTCCTTAATCCAGCCCAGTTAGATAGCATTCTGTCTATTGGAGCATCTATTACGCCCTGAAAAGATTCAACGCCAGTTGCTAACGTCTCTTCATCTGCCCAGGCGTCATGTGGGTCCACCAATTCTTTATCAGCAGGTGATATTATAAGGCTCCCCGCATCGGGTTTTGCATACCATGTTTCTCCAACTCCATCGACCATTGGCCAGTTTTGGACATTGATACCTGCGGGGGCCTGCATTCTAGCAATAGAGCGTTTAAAAGGTCTGATATTAAGTTTTGAAACTCCGCAAAATTCCGCAACTTTATCTGCCCAAGCACCAGCTGCATTTATCAATGCGCTTGCAGAGATGTCACCGTCTACGCTTTCTATTTCCCATTTCTTGTTCTTTTGATAAGCAGACTTTAGCTTTGTTTTTTTTCTTATTTGAGCTCCATTTTCTAGAGCACTTTTTCTGTAGTACTCGTAGAGCTTATTTGTATCAATATCGTAAACATCAGGTCTGTAGGCTTGTCGTGTTATACTTTCTCTATTGAGGGCTGGGATGAATTTAAAAGCTTCGTCAACGGAAATATATTTCAAGCCTAGATCTTCTGAGTCAGTCTGGAACTGTGCTTCTTCACCTTTTTTACCAAGTAATAAAAGTCCTCGCTTTTTTAAAAATCCTTGGCTTTCGGATTTAAGAAATGTCAAGCTTGCTTTATTTAGTTCTTTTGTAACGCGGTTACCATAGTCTTCAATAAATGTTGCTGCAGATCTTCCAGATGAATGATAGCACAACTCGGGCTCAGCTTCTAACAAAATGACTTTAACATAAGGTGCTAACTGGGCGCATGCAGACATCCCTGCAATTCCGCCACCGATTATTACGACATCAGTCATTAGTTAGGTTCCATCGGTAGTTTTAAAGCCCCCATAAATTAATGGGGGCTTTAAATCATTATTGAGGAACGTCTCCGTTGATGCCTTCAACGTAAAAGTTCATTCCTAACAGAGTTCCATCATCCGCTGTTTCGCCTGCAGCTAACCAAACTGAACCGTCTTGCTTATTGATGGGTCCTGTAAATGGATGATAATCTCCAGAAGCAATTGCATCTTTCATGGCGAGTGCTTCTGCTTTTACATCGGCTGGAACTGCAGCAGTAATTTCTCCAATACCAACCATACCCGGCCCAATACCGTCCCAAGTGTCAGTTGAGGTCCAAGTTCCATCTAAGACAGCCTGAGTTCTGGCAATATAGTATGGTGCCCAATCGTCAATAATTGATGATACTCTGGGTGTAGGTTTAAACATTGCCATATCTGAAGCCTGACCAAAAGTTATTACCCCACCTGCTTTTTCTGCAGCAGCTTGTGGTGCAGTGGAGTCAGTATGTTGTAAAACGACATCACAACCCTGTTCGATTAAAGCGGTTGCAGCGTCTGCTTCTTTTGCAGGGTCAAACCAGGTATAAATCCAAACGATATTAAATTCGACATCTGGATTAACCTTCCTAGCATGTATGAAGGCTGAGTTAATGCCTCTTACAACCTCTGGAATTGGAAAAGACCCAATATAACCAACTTTATTTGTTTTGGTCATCTTTCCTGCGATATGACCTTGTATAGCTCTTCCCTCATAAAATCGGGCTGAATAGGTAGAAACGTTGTCGGCTCGCATATAGCCAGTAGCATGCTCAAATTTTACATTAGGAAACTTTTCAGCAACGTTTATAGTTGGTTCCATATAACCAAATGAAGTTGTGAAAATTAAATCAGCTCCTTGCAAGGCCATCTGGGTCATAACCCTTTCGGAGTCAGCTCCCTCTGGGACTAATTCTTGGTAAACAGTTTCTACTTTATCACCGAAATGTTCTTCTACAGCCAGTCTGCCTTGATCATGCTCATATGTCCATCCATAGTCGCCAACTGGTCCAACATAAACAAACCCTACTTTGACATCAGCTGCCAAAGCTGCTGCCGCAATTCCAACCGAAGCTATTGCGCCAGCTATTACAGATTTTATGTACATATATCT
>CEWK01013055.1_pt1 | contig 17667 bp, 16 predicted proteins | sample 531431 | NCBI WGS metagenome assembly CEWK01 (sample SAMEA2623059, study PRJEB7988) | marine metagenome | isolation source: saline water (ENVO:00002010), including
TATATTCATGAGACAGGAAAAGCAGCGTTTTTAGATGGAAAATGGATTTTCCTCCAAGGGAGTCCAAATCTCAATGAAAAGAATGGCATCAAAACAGGCCGTCTTTCAGGAATTTCGGCGCATTATGTCCCCTCTTACCTTTTAAAAAATAGAATGCCAAGCTGGGACGTCAATTGTATTGAAGATTGGGAAACTAAAGTAGATGCCATTGTAGAGGAAACCTTACACGAAGACATGACCGCTATTGCGGGAATTCCGTCATGGGTTCAAATGTATTTTGAAAAGTTGATTGAAAAAAAACAACAAAAGGTGGGCGAGATTTTCAAGAACTTTAATTTATTCATTTTCGGGGGCGTGAATTATGAGCCCTATCGCACTAAATTTGAAAATTTGATTGGAAGGAAAATAGACAGCATAGAGCTTTATCCTGCCAGCGAAGGATTTTTTGCCTTCCAAGACCGTCAAAACAAACAAGGGATGCTCCTTCAATTGGACTCAGGCATTTTCTATGAATTTATAGAAGCAGACAATTTTTTTAAAGACAATCCAACACGACTTACCCTCAAAGATGTAGCTCTGGGCGTAAACTATGTGATTATTATTTCCACAAACGCTGGACTGTGGGCCTACAATATTGGCGACACCGTCCAATTTACTTCACTTTTGCCATATCGTGTTATCGTAAGCGGTCGCATCAAACATTTTATATCTGCATTTGGAGAGCATGTCATTGCAAAGGAAGTAGACCAGGCTTTAATTATTGCCTTGAAAGGAACCGAGGCACGGGTTACAGAATTTACGGTGGCGCCAGAAATTAACCCAAAAGAAGGGCTCCCCCACCACGAATGGCTCATCGAATTTGAAGCCACCCCACAAGACTTAAAGGATTTTGAAAAGGCCATTGATGATGAGATGCAAAAACAAAACAGTTACTATTTAGATTTGATCAAAGGAAAGGTGCTTCAGCCTTTGAAAATTTCTCAGGTTAAATCAAGCGGCTTTAAAAGTTATATGAAAACTGCAGGAAAACTTGGGGGTCAGAATAAATTACCGCGGCTTTCTAACGATCGAAAGATTGCTTCTTATCTGCACTTCAACAATTTTATTAAATAATGTATATTTACACAATTTTTGTATAAACAGTTAAAAATATGAATGTTATCAGAACAATAAATAATATTTTCAGCAGTTTAAATTATCGTAAAATCAAGCTTAAAAACAAATATTATGAGTAAAACAAAGCAAAACCAACAGGCAGAAGAGGTAGACTTAGGTCAATTATTCAGAATGATAGGAAATGGGTTCAATCGACTATTTAATTTTATTGGCACTATTTTCAATGAAATTTTTAAAGGGTTTTTATGGCTTGTTTTGTTTATTGAAAAACGCATAAAAATTCTTGTTTTGGCAGCCTTTATTGGACTTGCTCTTGGCTTCTTAATAGAAGCTGTTTCTCCCCCTGTCTACAAGTCATCTATAGCAATAAAGCAAAATTATGACACAGGGAAACCACTATATGATATGGTCGATTACTACAATGGGTTATTAGATGACATGGATTATAAAACACTGGGAAACCTGTTGGGCGTTAATGAATTGGTCTCAAAGGAAATAATGGAGTTCTCTATAGATCCAATTGTTACAGAAAACGACTTAATCGTACTTTTTGACAAATATGTTCTGTCGTTAGATTCCTTAGCAGCTTCGATGGTCGATTATGATGAATATACGGAGAATTTAAAGCTTTATAAACACACTAATCAGCAGCTTAGCATTAAGTCAAAAACACGTACAAACTTCAATAATGTTTTTACCAGCATTCTTTACAATATGGAAACAAACCCCTTTTTTGTAAACGAACAAACCAAAGACTTGTCTCAGTTAGAAGATGCTAAATTGGTTTTGATTAAATCTCTTAGTGAGTCTGAGGCACTACAAAAGACCTACAAAGGGGTTTTGGAGCAAGAATTTGCTTCAACAACGACCTCAGAAATAGGGATTACATTTGAAGGCAGTAATGACCAGAAAAAGACCCGAGAATTTGAGTTATTTAAAAGCGACATTGGCTTGCGTCAAGAAATTGTAAAAATAGACAGGGAGATCAAAGACAAAGAGCATATAATTGATTTAATATCGAACAAAAACGATAACGGGTTTATAGACAACACAAAAAAACTTTTTGGTTCCGATGTTCCGGTTAAATACTATTATTTAAGTTTAATTTTTCCATTAACGTTTATTGTGCTTTTGGGGATTGAGTTTTTAAACTTCGTTAAAAGAGTGAGATCGCAAAACCCGAAGGTGCAGTAAAAGACAAAATGAAGATAACACGCACACCTTTAAAGGGATGTATTGTGATTAAGCCTGACGTTTACTTAGATAATAGGGGCTATTTTATGGAGGCCTATAAAAAAAAGACGCTAGATGCGGCACTAGGACATGAAGTTCATTTTACACAAGACAATCAGACGGCATCCTCAAGAGGGGTGCTCAGAGGGTTACATTTTCAAAAAGGAGCTTATGCCCAAGCCAAATTAGTTCGTGTTATACAGGGTGCTGTTTTGGATGTCGCTGTCGATTTGCGATTAGAATCACCAACTTATGGTCAATATTTTTCTATAGAACTGTCTTCAGAAAATAAAAAGCAATTATTTATCCCTAGGGGATTTGCTCATGGATTTGTGGTTATCACTGCCACCGCTGTTTTTTCTTATAAATGTGATAATTATTATAATAAAGCATCAGAAAGTGGGATTATTTATAACGACCCAACACTTAATATTGATTGGGAATTGCCAGCTGAGCAATTACTGCTTTCCAAAAAGGATTTACAGCTACCTCAATTCAAATCTTTGAAGGCATGATTAAAATTTTGGTAACAGGCGGCCGTGGCCAGTTAGCCCAATGTTTGAACCATGTTATTAGAAAACATGCCGGCCTAGACGTAGATTTTCAAGATCTTCCTGATTTAGACATTACAAATGTCCAGCAATTAACGTCATATTTTTCTAAAAACAAACTTGACTATTGCATCAATTGTGCCGCATTTACTGCCGTAGATTTGGCAGAAGAGCAAAGCGAATTGGCCTATACTGTAAATGCAGAAGGACCAAAAAACATCGCGATGCTTTGTCTGAAGCACAATGTCAAACTCATTCATCTCTCCACAGATTTCGTGTTTGATGGTAAAAAAGACACACCATATTTAGAAACAGACGCACCGAACCCTTTAAGTGTTTATGGGGCGAGTAAATTACAAGGCGAACAAAACATTCAGCACAACATGGATAATTATTTTATTATCCGTACGTCGTGGCTGTACTCTGAATATGGTAATAATTTCTTGAAAACCATGCTCAAATTATCAGAAACACATAAACAGCTAAACGTGGTTTCTGATCAAATAGGGTCTCCAACAAATGCAGGAGACTTAGCTGAGTTTTTGATTAAAATTGTTTTATCTTCGTCCACTAATTATGGGGTTTATCATTATAGTAATTTAGGCGCTATTTCGTGGTACAACTTTGCCTGTGGTATTTTTGCTCAATTTAAAAGGAATGTGGAGGTAAGGCCTATAAAAACGAAAGAATACCCAACAGCAGCAAAACGCCCCATGTATAGCGTTTTAGACACAAAAAAAAGTGAAAAAACCTTTCGGTGCACAATAAAAAGTTGGGGCCAAAGTTTAAATAAAAAGCACAACGTTTGATGTATTAATTTATGTAATAGCAAAAAAACCAATTTTCAAAACCAAATGAAAGGCCCCCACCTTTAAGCGACACTTTAATAGGATTATGACAAAAATATTAGCGCTTCTTCCAATGAAGGGTAACTCGGCAAGAGTACCTAATAAGAATTTAAAGGACTTTTCGGGCAAGCCATTATATCACAGGGTGTTAGAAACTCTAATAACTTCGAAATATATTCATAAGGTGATCATCAATACAGACAGTGAATTGATTAAGCGCGACGCCCAAGCAAATTTTGGTGACAATATAATCTTACATGACCGTCCTGAAGAAATTCAAGGGGATTTTGTTTCTATGAATAGAGTAATCCAAAATGATCTTTCAAAAACAGATGGAGAAATTTACTTGCAAACACACAGTACAAACCCGCTGTTGACAACCAGATCTTTAGACTTGGCTATTGAGATGATGTTAGATCAAGAATTTAAAAAACAGTATGATTCTATTTTCTCTGTTACAAAAATCCAAACCCGTCTTTATGATAAAACCGGAGCTCCTTTTAACCATAATCCAGAAGAGCTTTTGAGAACACAAGATTTACCACCACTTTATGAGGAAAATTCAAATTTTTATATTTTTACAAAAACGTCATTTAAAAATAATGCAAATAAACGTATTGGTAAAAACCCAAAATTATTTGAATTAGACAAATTTGAGTCTGTTGATATTGATGAGCCCCAAGATTTCTTGTTAGCAGAATTGTTATATAAAACTTTAAACAACAATTAAATGAAAAGTTTTAAACACACTAAAAGCCCATTAAAATCAAAACTTTTAAATAAGTCACTAAGCATTGGGTCCTGGCTAACCATACCACACCAAAACGTTATCGAAATTTTAGCAACAGCAGGATTTGAATGGCTGACAATTGACATAGAGCACTCAGCAATTGACATACAAACAGTTCAAAATTTAATCGGACACATTCAGGCCAATGGCATGGAGGCATTGGTAAGGGTTAGCAAGAATGATGAGGTCATCATTAAACGCGTTATGGACGCAGGCGCCAATGGAGTTATTGTGCCAATGGTTAAAAATATAGAGGAGGCCAAACAGGCGGTTTCTTATGTTAAATACCCTCCTTTTGGTAATAGAGGCGTTGGTCTTTCCAGGGCCCAGCATTATGGAATTGGATTTCAATCTTACAAAAACTGGGTTCAAAAAGAGTCCGTAGTAATTGTTCAGGTAGAGCATATAGATTCCGTAACTAATTTACAGGGGATTTTAGATGTTGATGGAGTAGACGGGATTATTGTAGGGCCTTATGACCTTTCTGCTTCAATGGGCAAACCAGGCTTGTTTGATGACAAAGATGTAAAGGAGGTTTTACAAGAAATTGATAGAACAACCATTGCTAAAGAAAAGGTTCTTGGGTTTCATGTTATTGACTCTAGCCATTTGAAAATGTTAGAAAAAATTCACAAAGGATACTCCTTCTTGGCTTATAGTCTTGATTTTTTCTTTTTAGGAGATAAAGCAAGAGAAGAGATGAAACTTCTTAGAAATAAATTAAAGATTTAATAATGAAAAAGATCTTAGTATTTGGCGGATATGGTTTTTTGGGCCATTATCTTGTGAAAGAACTGCTTGAAAGAAACCACCGAGTTACCATTGCAGACATTATAAATAAAGACGACTTTAATGGATTAGCGTCTTTTGTAGAGTGTGATATTCTAGATAGAGAAGCGGTCTCAAAGCTGTTTGCGACTAATGTTTTCGATATTGTTTATAATTTAGCGGGCTTTGCAAACTTAGATAACGCCATTAAGCACCCCATTAATACCATGGAGCTAAATGTTATAGCAAACATGTATATCATTGAGGAATGTGTAAAAAAAAACATTTCTAACTTTATATACGCCAGTAGTGCTTATGCGATGAGCAACAAGGGCTCGTACTACGGAATCAGTAAATTAGCCTCCGAAAAAATTATAGAGGAGTATCATAAAAAACATAACTTACCATTTGTAATTCTAAGATATGGGTCTGTTTATTCCGAGAGAGATTATGATAATAATTATATTTACCAGCTAGTAAAAGATGCCGTTTTAAATAAGACCATTGAACATTGTGGTTCCGGAGAAGAGATCAGAGAATATATTCATGCATCGGATGCTGCCAAACTATCGGCAGATGTCATTGAATCAGATGAATATAAAAACCACCATGTGATTCTTACGGGCGCTGAGCGGATGAAACGATCTGAACTATTTAATATCATTAATGAGATTATGAATAACAGCATCAATATTGACTACAAGAACGAAGGGGTCATGAATCACTACAAGTTTACACCATATTCATTTGATCCTTCTGTTAGTAAAAAACTTATTGCAAATCCACACATTGATATGGGACAAGGAATTTTAGGATGCATAAGAGCTGTGCATAATAATGAAAAATAATATTTTGTCGACAGACTCTTTTAAAACAGAAAATTATGCTCTTGACGCGGCGGAGTTATTGAGAACAACGATTAATGAATTACTTCAAAGGAAATTTAATGTCTCAATTGCTTTATCAGGAGGAAGTTCGCCATTACCAATTTACAAGGCTCTAAGCCGATTTGACTTAGCGTGGGATCGCATTAGTTTTTTCATGGTAGATGAAAGGTGCGTGGACATTAGCGATCCGCAGAGCAACTATGGAAATATTAAAAAATGTCTTTTAGACTCCGTTTCAGCAAAGAGCTTCCCAATGGTTACAAAGCCAGGGAATTTTCGAGTTCAAGCAAAGCAATACCATAAATTGTTAATGAGTGAGCTGCGGTTGCACAGAGGCATTCCACAAATTGACTTAGTATTATTAGGAATGGGGATAGATGGGCATACAGCATCGTTATTTCCCAACACAAAGGCCCTAAGCAATACTGAGGACTATGTTGTACTTAACAACGTGCCACAGCTGAAAGCCAACAGAATAACCATGACCTACCCTTTATTACAGAATGCCAATAAGATCATATTATTAGCTAAAGGAAAAGAAAAGAAGGCCGTATTGAATAATTTGGATGTTAATAAACACCCAATTGCTAAATTATTACCCCAAATATTTAAGATTATAAACTAATATTTTTTTACTATGCGTAAATTAGAAACGAAGACAAAAATCAAAAACATTTTTTTTGATTTCGACGGCGTTATAGCAGAGTCAGTTAGCGCTAAAACAGAGGCTTTTAGAGAGATGTACTTGCCTTATGGAGACCATATAGCAAACCGCGTAGTTGCTTACCACATTAGTCATGGAGGCGTTTCTAGATATGAAAAATTTCGTCACTGGGAAAAGGCGTTTTTCAACAAAGACATTAATGATGCAGAGGTGCAGATATTAGCTCAAGATTTTTCCGACCGTGTCATGCAAAAGGTGATAGAGTCTGAAGAAGTAACCGGGGCCTATAACTTTATTAAAAAATATAATAAGGACCTTAAATTTTGGGTTATAACCGGAACCCCAACTACAGAAATTAAAATCATTGCCAATAAAAGAGGATTGAAAGACTTCTTTGTTGGATTTCACGGATCACCTGAAAATAAAGTGTACTGGACAGAACATCTCATAAAGAAATTTAAATTAAATAGAAGTGAAACTCTTTTTCTTGGAGACGCCACCACGGACAGAGATGCGGCAAAGTTTTCAAAGCTTCATTTTGGATGGAGAGAAAATGATGAGAACAAATTGCTATTCTCTCACTACAAAGGGCTAAGATTCAAAGACTTCATCGAGCTTGAACGTATTATAAAACACAATATATCATGAAAATTTTATTAACAACCACCTCGTTTCAAGACACCCCTGGGCTTCATCAGAAGCTATTATATAACCAAGAATTTGAAATCGAAACACTTCGCGGCCCAATCTTAGAAGATGAATTATTAGCAATAATTCAAAACTATGATGCTGTTATATGTGGAGATGATGAATTTACGGAGGCTGTTCTTGAAAAAGGAGCTCGGGGAAATTTAAAATATATATCAAAATATGGAGTTGGTTTAGACCGAATCGACCTAAAGGCCGCCAAACGCTTAAACATACCTGTGACCAATTGCCCATCTGTGAATCAAACCTCAGTTTCAGAACATGTACTTGCCCTGTTGTTTACCTTTGAAAAAAATGTACATATACAGCATAATTCCGTACAAACAGGCAGCTGGAAACGATGGGTTGGTAATGAAATAGAGGGTAGAATTATTGGAATTATCGGTCTTGGAGCTGTTGGGAAAGAACTAGCGAAGAAGTCGTTGGCATTAGGGATGGAAGTAATTTGTTTTGACCTGTATAAAGACGAAAAATTCTTAGAGCAATTTAAAGCCATTGATTTCGTAGACAACTTAGACGACATATATCAAAAAGCAGACATTATTAGCCTACACGTCCCTCATACAAAAGAAACCAACAAATTGATTGATAAGACTGTTGTTTTTGGTAAACTTAAAAAGCCGGCCATAATTGTCAACACGGCTAGAGGGAAATTGGTAGATTCACGCGCTATTATTGAGGGCATAGACGCGGGCAAGATAAGAGCATATTTGACAGATGTTTTAGCCGATGAGCCAATGTTAGAAAGTGAAGTGCTAAAAGGTGTAGAAAATGTTATAATTACACCACATGTTGGGTCTAGGACCTTCCAGAGCGTACAGCGTCAAGGGTTAATGGCTGTCAATAATCTATTAAAGCTTATTAATCAAGACGCAACCAATTAAATTATTTAGGAAGACTCTAATTAGGAAAATGAAAGCATTATTTAGGAAAATAAACACCTGCCTGTTTTTAGCGCTGGCGCTTTTCCCCGTATTGGATTTCGCGATTTTAAATGTTATTACGGGCTTGTTTATTATAACCATGCCTTTCACCCCAAAGGTCTTTTTTAAAATACCAAAGGGAAAAGTGTTGTTTATTTTAGCGATGTTTTCTCTTTCTTTATTTCCCGTATTAACTGCAAATTTCCAATGCGATATAGGCTATTGGGTTGAGAAAGTCCTGCCGATTTATATCACGTCAATTTTAGTGTTAATAACACCGGATTTTATAACCCAGCAGAATTATCGGGTATTCATAAACATCTATATTATTGGTGTTGTTGTTTATGTTTTTAAATTCGTTGCCATTGTTTTGATAGAAGTTTATAGTGGAAATTTAGGAATCATTTTTGAAAAGAAATTTTTGTTTTATTCAGATATTATGAATCTTTTAAGATCCGAGATAGATGTTTTAGATTCTAATTACCATAAGCCTTATATGTCATTAATTATTCTTTTAGCATTGTATTTTGTTACAAGGAAACTTTTAAAAGAAACAACTCAAAAAACGCTTTATTTTTGCTTGGTCCTTTTCTTTTTGGCTGCTGTCATATTTCCACTATCCTTGCCAAATATAGGCCTGGTTTGTATATATTTAATATATCTAATTTATAAATTGATTAAACAAAAAAGGGGCCTACAATCTTTTGGACTATTAATTGGAGCCGCCGTAATCGTAATCTTGTTTTTTTATAAGAGCTTTGAACATAATAATATTGATATTACCGAAGATGTTGCTTTCTTAATGGATGTAATTAAAGAAGACGATCAACGCACCCCCTCGATTTCGTTGAACCCTAGAAAGATTATTTATTCGGCCTTATTGAGAGATATTAACCTAGTCCCGTTTTTGGGATATGGCTATTGTGAAGGAAAAAATACTGTGACAACAACAGTTGAGTCACATATTTCTTTGATCAACTCTGATGGACCAAGGCGTAATTTATTGGTTGACTCTGAAGCGATGAATAGTCATTTATGGCAAAAAAAAGGAGTAAACATTAAGGCTGTAGATTCTGCTTTTTTGGTTTCAGAACAAGCTAATGATTGTTTGTCTCACACATGGTTTCAAATATTAGATGATTTGGAACAACAGGCCGAATACACCTTTTCAGCCAGTTTTAAATCTGACGCCTCTGATGTAGTAATTAGATTGGGCAAGCTTAATGATCAGATGGCTGTGTATGATACAAGCAAAAACCAGTGGAGTTTCCTTGGGAAAGACATATTAAATTATTCTATTCAAGAAATGTCAGACGGCTATCAAAGGATAGGAATTACAACTAATGTGTTTGAAGACAAGTCCATTGCGTTACTTGGCTTTATTGGTGAGAATAACAGCTATAACCATTGTCAAAATCAAGCTCAACTATTGGTTAAACACCCACAATTGGAAATGGGGTCAAAGCAAAGCGCGTATAATATTGGGTTTTCAAAAAATGAATCTAACATTTTAGGGGCCAAAATCAACGCTCACAACGTTTTTCTACAACACTACTACTTTGGCGGAATTATAGCAGTATTCTCCATATTGCTGCTATATGGATGGTTTTTATATTTGGCCAAAGCGAACGGAGATCAGCTTATGTTTATTTTTGTCTTAACATTATTATTTAATTCCCTTTTCGAGTATATTCAGTATAGGCAAATTGGTATTTCGATCCTAATCGTAACATCTATTTTATTAATGTTTAAGAAAAAAGAAAGATGATTGACAAACTAATTGTCTTATTTAACAATCTTTATAAGAACAAAGGGATTCAGAACCTGTCAATGAAAGCTTTGGTAAAAAGCTCATTTTTTCTCTTTAATTTGTATATCATTAATAACCTTCCAATAGCAGAAGTGGCCAGGTTTGCACTTTTCTATACAACAGCAAGGTTTTTTTCTTTTTTCGGTACAGACAGTATGCACATTACAAGATTTGCTGAAATACGTGAAATTCACCTAGGATTAATAGAGGATAGTGAAATTATTGACAATATTAAGACCCATTTCTTTATATCCCACGCACTTTTATTCATTTTGAGTCTTTTAATTTTTCAAGAAACCCTGACAGTAATTTCTGTAAACTTAGTGGCGGTGGCATTATCTGCGATTAGGTTGTTGGCAGACTATTCAAAGGTAAACAATAAAATATGGAAGTCTATAATCATTGAAGATTTGATATTTACAATAGGGTTTATTTTCTTAAGTGTGGTTTTTATTCAGTTTTTTGAGGATGTTATTGTCTCAATAACTTTAGCGATTAGTATCTGCGCCGTCTTTTCAATTACATATGCATTATATTATTTCAAAAAGAAGCTCTATGTAGACTTTTTAAAATTTGGTAAATTTAATTTTGATTTAAAAAGGTTTTGGTTTTCTAATAAATTCACTTTGTTAAAAGGGGTAACTGTTTTTGTGTTGTATTTGTCTAGGCAATTTGGAGATTTTTATTATGGCGAGCAGATGGTAGCCGAAACACATTTGATGCTCATTTTTATTAATGTTTTTATGCTTATTTCCACTTCAATTGTGGCGGGTTTTCAAAATGAAATTGTTTTAAAAAAAGATGAAGCAGTTACCACTAAGTTGTTCATTAAAGTTTACAAAAAGCTCACCTTCCCTATTATTTATTTTGTATTACTCATTTGTGGTTTACTTATTGTTTTCGCCGAGGAATTTTTACTTATTATCACACCAAATTTTTCGTATCTTAAATCTCAATTTATTTACACAATTTTATTGGTGTTATTATACTTTATTGTTAATCCAATATTTTATTTTTTTTATATGAACAAGCGCGTCAGTAATTTTAACAGTTTTATAGCCCTTGGTTATATCACTTTAATGGCTGTGGTGGCTTCTGGATATATAATTGAAAATTATTGGATATGGTTCTTTTCTCTAATTTCAGTCCTTGTTCTAATTCCTATTCAGGTTGCGATTAGTGGAATAATTAATCTTAAAAAGCCGTGAGTATATTTTATATATTTTTTTTAAGATTAATTTCCTTCTTGGAGGGGAGTGATAAGGTTATATTAACAATAGTTTTTTTTCTTGCTATTGTAGCTCATATTTTGTGTCTAAATGACTGGAAGATTAGCCTCAAAAAGAAAGAAACAATACCCTTGGGGGTTTTTTTATATTTTGTTTTTCACACATTAATATTCTCTATACCGACAATACAATTCTTTGGCATCATTTTTTCTTACTACTTGTGGTATTTGTTCACAAAATTAAAGTTTGAAGAGAAGAGCAAAACACAGGCTGTCAGGTTTTTGGTAACCAGTCTAGTAATTTATATTACCATCAATTTTATATGGTATTACATTGAATATTCACACTTAAGAACAGGGATAAATACAACCCTAGGCTATTTTGATATTGTAGCCTATAGGGTAAGGTTTCCAATGGAAGAAAGTCAAACCGGTAACTCAATTGTTGTAGGACTGACATCTTTATTAACCATGTACCTTATAAAACATACGAGTAACAGCCTACATAGAGCCTTTTTGTTTCTATTATATTTTTGGAGCATCTACGTTTTAGTGGTTTTAGATTCAAGATCTCCGCTGATTATTTCATTATTTTTTGGGCTATGTATGGGACTAGGGCTAAGAACTTTGATTAGGTTTATGAACCAATATTGGCTCCCTCTTGTTTTAGTAACACTTATTTTAGTAAATATTTTTTATAACACAGATATTTTTCAAGATTTCAAAAGGCCAGGAGAGCTTGAACAAGAGGTTATTGCAAGACCTAAGATATGGCTTCTTGCATTGTCATATACTTTTCAGGATTTGGGCTTTTTGTTTGGCCACGGGCTCAATTCATTCACAGAAATAATCAGCCAAGAATCAACCTCTTTAAGCACGACTCATAATATTTTTCTTCAAATTCTTTTTGACTTTGGCCTGGCAGGGATTGTTTTCTTTGGATATTTCGTCCAAAGAACAATCAGAATTCTTTACGAATATGGAGACCTAAACTTAATGCTTATTTTTATATCTTTTTTCTTGTATGGTTGTTTGGAATCAACTCCTAGTTATTATACATTTACACCCACACTAATATTTATTCCATTCTTGATAATAGTTTATAAATTAAGAAATGAAAACATTTGATTTAATTGTAAGAAAAAGCAAACCAGCTAGAGATGTTTTTGATAGAATGATTTTTAAGGCCATTTCAAAATTTAACAAATGGAGTTTGTTTGACGACTTCAAAGCCAAGCCCGTTTTAGTAGTCGGCAATGGCCCAAGCCTTAATAAGACCAATTTTGACAACTTTGAAGATCATGTGAGCATTGGCATGAACAAGATCAACATGTTTTATAAAATGACGAATTGGAGACCAGATATTATTGTTTGTGTAAATGGTGCGGTACTGTGGCAAAATAGGCGATATTTTAATAACACTAAAGCGTTATTGATTGTTCCGCCAAGAGCGATGTATTTAGGAATTAAAAAAAGAAAAAATGTTTTTGTCTTAAATTTTCATAAAAACGACGATTTTTCTAGTGAGATAGAGACATCTATCGCTAACGGCGTTACAGTTTCTTACCCATGTTTGCAAATAGCAAATTATTTAGAACCAACAAAAGTGTCTATAGTTGGGATTGATCACAGTTACAAATTTGAAGGGAAAAGTCAAGTTTATAAAAAGCACGAAGGTAATGACCAAAACCACTTTTCTGCTGATTATTTCAAAAACCAGGTTTGGGGAACACCAAACCTAGAGCATAGTGAGGTTCAGTATGCAATTGCAAAAAAAACTTTTGAAAAAAATAATATAGAAGCCCTTGATTATACTATTAACGGGAAATTACAAGTTTTTAAGAAGGGAAAAATAAGCACAAATTGAAAACGAACAGCGAATAATTTGTTTGTACGACGATGCATTTTCAGAAAAAAATTAACGGAAATTAGATTAAGCCATTTTAATTGAAAAAGGCGAGACTTAGATCTTAGACATGAATAATAGTTTAAAAAGTAGATTAAGAAATTCTTGGCTTCGAGTGTTTGGTTTTTTTCTTGTGGACACCATAAATAATTTAAAAGTCAAAGTTTTAAAAAGGGATTTAGTCCTCATTTATCAAATGGGAAAGGTGGCTTCCTCATCTATATACAATTCTCTAAAAGACAAAAAAAATGTCACCTATCAAATACATCGATTTGATGAAGACTACATCAAAGAAGTGAATGATTTTAATAAAAACAAATCTGGATTTTCCGAATCAAAAATAGTAGACGAGAGAAGTGTTCGAATAAAGAAACTTTTTTTAAAAAAACCAAGTAAGCCAATTTTTTTAATATCATTGGTTAGGGACCCAATAGAAAGAAATGTATCTGCTTTTTTTCAAAACAAAAACCATTTAGCAAAAAACTACAGCTACGCCAACACTCAAGACCTTATAGAACTGTTTTACAATCTTTACGCGCATGAAACGCCATTAATATGGTTTGACAAAGAATTTAAAAAAACAACCGGCGTTGATGTCTATGATTTTCCGTTTAATAAAAAACAAAAACATACTATTTTTAATGCTAACAATTTTAATGTTTTATTATTAAGAGTTGATCTTGAGGATTCAGAAAAATCAAAGATCATTCAGCAATTTTTATCGGAAGACGTTGTTGAAATTAAAAACAAAAACATTGGGGCATTAAAGGGCTACAACTCTGAATATAAGGAGTTTATGAAAAACATAGATATTAACGAGGCCTATTTAGATAAGATGCTCAGCTCTAAATTCATAAAACATTTTTATACAGAAGAAGAGGCGCAAGCCATGTACAATAAATGGCACAGCTAGGCAAGGCCCATTAAGGCATAAACAAATTTATGACAATAAAAAATTGATAAAGAAAAGCATCACATTCATTGGTCTTAATTTTTATCCTGAGGACACAGCCATAGGGCTTTATTCTAGTCAATGGGTACAGCATTTAGAAGATCATGATTTTGAGGTGTCTGTAATAACAGCCTTCCCCTACTATCCACAATGGGAAATAAGAGACGCATATAAAAACAAGCCCAGATTTTTTAAAGAAGAAAAAGGAAAAACAAAAATTTTTAGATACAAGCAATATGTTCCTAAAAAACCAACCTTTTTAAGGCGTATTTTACATATTATAGATTTTACAATTGGCGCTTTTTTTAATTTATATAAAATCAAGAAAAGTGATTTGGTTATTGCGGTGGTGCCATTCACAAGCGCAGTATTTTTAGGATATATTCAAAAAAAGCGATTTAAGGCTCCCCTATGGATACATGTTCAAGATTTTGAGTTTGACGCTGCTCTTCAATCAGGGTTCAGCAATAAATTAAGTGGTGTTTTTTCGGTGCTGCTTAAGTTAGAAAAATGGTTGTTTTCAAAGGCTGATATAGCAAGTACAATTAGCTTAAACATGCTGTCAAAAATGGAAGCAAAAACCAAAACACAAACCTTCTTTTTGCCCAATTGGATTGATGGGAAAAGCATCAACCCAGACAAAGCAACTCAGCACAAATACGTGTCATCCCAAAAAAAGAAACTTTTATATTCAGGCAGCATAGGCGACAAACAGGATTGGCAAGCGTTTTTACAATTCTGTGCGGATTTAAACGCAAAAAAATATGAAGTAATTGTTGTTGGAGATGGATCAAAAAGGGCTTGGCTAGAAAAACAAATCAATAAGATTAACCTAATCTCATTGTATCCGCCAGTTAAAAGTGATGAATTATCTAATTTATTGTGTGGTGCGGATTTGCATTTATTGTTCCAAAAAACAGACATTTTAGACACAGTAATGCCGTCCAAAATTTTAGGCATGATGGCAAGTGGAAAGCCCTCGCTGGTAATAGGAAATAAAGATTCTGAGGTAAAGCAAATCTTTGAAATCTCTAACGGAGGCCTCTTTTTTAGCAACTATTCTAATGCTTTAGTCAATGCGGTAGAAAAATTAATGGGGTGCCCATCCAGTTGCGAGAAAATGGGCAAAGCCGCTAGAGCATATGTGCTTTCAAACTTCTCAAAAGCGGAAATTTTAAACAAAATGACAGAAAGGGTAAAGTCACTACTACAACACAACTAATTTCATACATTACTGCTTAAAATCAAACAATCTAATTATATTTGGCATGACAAATAAGTTGTTATGTCTAAAACTATTCTCATCACTGGCGCCGCAGGCTTTTTGGGCTCTCACTTGTGTGATCGTTTTATTGCAGAGGGCTTCCAGGTGATCGGAATGGACAATTACATTACCGGAGATCAAGACAATATTCAACACCTTTTTGAACGTCCTAATTTTGAGTTTATCGAGCATGATGTCACCAACTATATCGACATTGTAAAACCCATAGATTATATCTTACATTTTGCTTCTCCAGCAAGCCCCATAGATTATCTTAAAATACCGATTCAAACACTAAAAGTGAGCTCCATAGGAACCCATAATTTGCTGGGCTTGGCTAAGGCAAAAAATGCGCGTATTTTGATTGCCTCAACTTCCGAAGTCTACGGCGATCCTCTTCAGCATCCCCAAAGCGAAGACTATTTTGGCAACGTCAGCGCTATTGGCCCACGCGGGGTGTATGATGAAGCCAAGCGCTTCCAAGAAGCCCTTACCATGGCCTACCACAGGTTCCATGGGCTTCAAACCAGAATCGCCAGGATATTTAACACCTATGGCCCGCGTATGCGTTTGAACGACGGTCGTGTCATTCCCGCTTTTATGGGTCAAGCCTTGAGGGGTGAAGACCTGACTGTTTTTGGCGATGGCTCTCAAACCCGCTCGTTTTGTTATGTGGATGATTTAATTGAAGGCATTTACCGATTGTTGTTTAGCGATTATACCCTACCCGTCAACCTTGGAAGTTCAGAAGAGGTTACCATCATGACTTTTGCAAAGGAAATAATAGCACTTAGCAGCAGCCCCCGCAAGATTAAACACCAACCCTTACCACAAGGAGACCCATTACAACGGCAGCCAGACTTAAGTTTAGCAAAAAAAACATTAAATTGGTCGCCAGTTATTGTAAGAAGCGAAGGCATGCGTAAAACCTTTAATTTTTTTAGAAATATTCCTAAGAACAAATTATCTAAAGTTGAGCACAAAGACTTTTCCAAACATATTAGATTTTAAGTGAGCAATTTTAGACAAGGACGATATTCGTGGCTGATTAAGCCTATTTCTTACGCTGTGGACCTCGGCGTCCTGCAATTAATATCATTGTTTTATTTATCTCAAACATTCCGATTAAGCCTCGTTTTTACCCTTTCATTTGGCTGGATTGTAACCGCCTTGATATCAAAATTTTACGAAGTTTACCGCCATTCAAGCGTGGTAAGAGTATTTAATTTATTGGTTCGACAGGGCTTGTTTTTTTCTATGTTCGTCTTTGCTTATGCAGGGATTTTCCCTAAAACCGAAATGGACCCCAAGCAAATCTTGAAATACCTTATCAGCTCTTTGTTTTTTATTGCGGTTTTCAAATACATTTTATTTTATCTACTTAAGCGATATCGTGCCTATTTTAAGGGGAATATACGTAGAACAATTATTTTGGGGACCAACAAACAGGCCAAGGCGATTGCTAAATTTTTCAAGGACACCCCCGAATTGGGTTTTATAAACACCAAAATGGTTTCTTTTAAGAAAACAAGACAAGAGGATTTAAATACTCTTTTTAAATACATCAAAGCGCACGAAGTAGACGAGATTTATTGTTCCCTTTCTGAAATTAGCAAAGCGGATCTCAAAGCCATTACAAAGTTTGCTGACAATAATTTAAAGGTTTTGAAATTTATTCCAGAGCAAAATACAATTTTAAACAAGGACCTAAAACGCGATTTCTATGGCTTGGTCCCCGTCTTAGAGTTCAGAACCATTCCTTTAGACGACTCTTTTAATTTAGCCTTTAAACGTGTTTTCGATGTTGTGTTCTCAATACTTGTTATTGGTTTTATTATGTCTTGGCTTACCCCCATTTTAGCCCTGCTTATTAAGCTAGAGTCTCGAGGGCCAATTTTCTTTAGGCAGCAAAGAAACGGCTATAATTATAAAACATTTAGCTGTTATAAATTCAGGTCGATGATAATCAATAATGAAGCGGATACAATTCAAGTCACCAAAGCTGACGACCGAATTACG
>CEWK01004892.1_pt1 | contig 17618 bp, 20 predicted proteins | sample 531431 | NCBI WGS metagenome assembly CEWK01 (sample SAMEA2623059, study PRJEB7988) | marine metagenome | isolation source: saline water (ENVO:00002010), including
GCTTACGCCTTGCAAAAACGGATGTTGAACTCACGAAGGTTTTCGGCTGCGCTAGCGGAGCTCGATTCTTATAGCTAAATCATTTTGTGAGATTTACGGTTTGAAATTTTTAAGCGAAGCTTACGCCTTGCAAAAACGGATGTTGAACTCACGAAGATTTTCGTCCGCGCTAGCGGAAGTTGGCAATCAGTTGGATTGGATGTCGACGTAGGGGGCGCCGTTGGTGTCAACGCCCGTTTTAATAATAATCTGCGAGAGCAGACTGTTTTGAACCAATTCACTCATTCCGACAATCAAGCGGTTGCAAGTTTCGGAATCCATGTTTTCAAAATAAAATTTTGCACCACTGATGCTTAGAGTTTGATTTCCACAATTCAAAACAACAGTGAGGTTGCCTTCGCGAACCTCCATGTATTTGTTGTTGGAAAAAGAAAAAGTATTGGTTTCAACCACAAAGTTTTTGCTGCTCACGGAAAGACTCAATTCCAATGCTTGTGCTTGGGTACCAAACAAAAAAAGGACTGCTCCAAGAAGTCGAGGGTAGAGTGCTTTCAATGGCCTTGCCTTTCTGGTCAAAGTTTAAAGATGTATAACCTCTTTAACGCAGGATTGCAAAGGTGAGACCACATCAATTGAAGCAAGAAGGCCGTATGGCTTTGCGAGATGGGGTGAGGTGACTTAAAATCAATCACCGTGTTACCATTCTTCAAATTCGCAGCCACAGCAGTCTGAAATAAATTCACTTTAAGGAGCCTATGAAAGCCCTCATTTCCGGATTTGAGCCCTTTGATGGTGATGCCATCAACCCCTCGAAGGAGCTTGTGACTCAAGTTTTGCCTCAGAAAGTGGGGGACTGGGAACTGGAGGGAGTGATTCTTCCAGTGAGTTTTGAGAGGGCTTTTCCGACCCTCAAAGAAGCCATTGAGTTGCATCAGCCGGATCTGGTGTTGGCAATGGGTGTGGCGAAAAATCGAATTCAAGTTTCCTTTGAACGCATCGGGATCAATTGGATGGAAGCAAGAATTCCAGACAACGAGGGCTTTCAACCCAAGGGTCAGAAAATCATCAAAGACGGTCCCGATGGAATCTTCACTTCTCTTTCTTTGACAAATATCATGGATATTTCTCGAGAGAAGAAATTGTCTGTGGAGATTTCCAACTCTGCAGGAACTTATGTTTGCAATCGGTTGATGTACGAATTGCAAATGCATTCTCAAAAAAGATCAATTTCTTCTGGATTTGTTCATCTTCCTCCCTGTCCCGAAATGAGAGGAGAAAGTTTAAAATCAATGAGCGTGCCAGAGGTTTGGGAAACTCTTAAATCTGTCTTATTTTTTTCTTAAAGGAATCAAGATTTCAAATTTGCTGTGGAGTTTTCTCTAACGTCATCCGATCAATTAAAAGTGGAGGACGTAAAGAATATGGACGATTTAAGAAGGATTTTAGTTGTCGAAGATGAGCCAGATTTAAGAGAAATCATTGTCTCAATTTTGAGCGACAATCACAGCCATGTCGTAGGGGCCTCAAATGGGCAGGAGGGATTGGATCAATTGGCATCCGACTCTTTTAGCCTGGTTCTGAGTGATATTAAGATGCCTCTGGTGGATGGGTTGGAATTTTTTGCTCGTGCGAAGTCTGATGGTCATCACATTCCCTTTGTCTTTATTACGGCCTTTGGGGATGAGGAAAATATGCTGAAGGCTTTGAGGTTGGGAGCATTTGATTTTGTCCGTAAGCCGTTCAACGAAGAAGAGGTTCGCTCTGTTGTAGAAAGAGCTTTGGAAGTGGGTCATCGAAAGAGGATGATTTTGAAAGAGTTGGGTGGATTGGACAAAGACTCCAAAATGAAAGTTGATAAGTGCGAGCGCATGATTCAACTCTTGGAAGTCAGTAATCACAAAAAGCGTGCGGCGGGCGAATAGGTTATTTGCCTTCTGACTGGAATCTCCACATGTGTTTTGAAAAGGAACTCACAGGTCTTGGCTTGTGAGTTTTTTTTTGAGTCAAAGACACTTATTTTTCTGAGAGATTTTTGAATCCATTGGCTTTTTCAATCATCTTCGGTAAGACGTCTCAATTATGGATTTTCTCGTCGAGGCCCTTCTTCTTGGGCTGGTTCTCAGTGCAGACTCTTTTTCAGCGGCCTTGGCCTTGGGTCTACGTCCTCATCGACCTCAAGACACCTTAAAGTTTGCTTTTTCTTCGGGTGGTGCAGAGGCTTTGGTGGCGTTTTTAGGAGCGATGGCGGGGGAGCAGATCGTCCTGAGGTTCGATGAGTTTGATCACTGGGTTTCCTTTGGGTTGTTAAGCATTGTGGCCCTCCATATGGCTTATGAAGCTTTTCAGGGTTTGGGTGAGGGGTCTGAAGGGGAGGGCTCTGGGAAGCCTTTGAAGTTTCATTCCTTTGCGAAGGTGTTGGCGGTGTCCTTTGCCACAAGTTTAGATGCCTTTGCGGTGGGGGTCAGCTTGGGAGCCTCCGGCAAGCCTTTGCCAGCCTATCTGGTAAGTATTGGGGCATGGGCATTTGTATCTACATTGGTAGGAATGTCCATTGCTCGCAGGGCGCCGAAGCGGTGGGGAGCCCTGTTTAGTTTTTTAGGGTCTTTTGTTCTTTTCGCCCTGGCCTTCAAATTTTTGTTTGAAGGCTTGTGAGGCGGAGAGCGGACTCCGCCTCTGGCGCAGACTATCTTTTCACAAAATCGCAAAGGCTCGTGTCACCCACATCAGGTTGAGCCGGAGTGTTAGACATCATAAAGTTGCAAGTGTCATAGCCTTGGTGGCGCAAACGCTCTTCCAAATCTCGATAGGTCTCAAGGGACAAGCTTTCCGATCGAGACAAAATCCAGCCGTACTTAAAATCCGGAGCACCCACCAAAACCACTTCGTAATTGGGATCCAAATAAGTCACCCAGTAATCTCCGGCAAAAGACCAGATCCATTTGACCAATTTCACAAAGGTCACTTCCAATTTTCCAGAAGTCTGAAACTCTGGGTTGATGCGAGCACGCCCCTCGGCAACTTTTCGTTGGCCATCGGATGTTTCACAACTGTTTAGAACTTGGATCAGTCCGTCTTCCAGCAGCTTGTATTCGGCCTGAGTGTTGCGCACACACTCTTTTTGAAAGCTCGCTGGAATGGTGGCCAGTTGGTGCCACACCCCTTGGTAGCGTTGCAAATCCACGGAATCCACTGTCTTGAGTTCAGCAAAACTGGATGCGCCCATAAACAAGCAAGCTCCCAATAAAATTGTTTTTAACTTTGCAATGTTCATCATCAATTCCGTCCTTTTGTGACCTTTTCAATAAATTCTTCGGCAGCTTTAAAAATTCGCGATTTCCTCGCCCCATCCATCTTTTCTAAAGTCTTTACCATCATATTTAAACGGGGATTCTTACTCATAAAACTTTTATTTCGTTCAATGAATCGCCAGTAAAGACCATCCATGATTTCGCACCAAGGTTCGCCTTTCTTATAAGAACTCATTTTTAAAATGTAATTGGACCCACAAAAATAGGGTTTTGTCGCAAAAATCCCACCATCGCTAAATTGTCCCATGCCGTAAACATTGGGACCCATCACCCAATCCGAGCTATCCACATACATTTCCATAAACCAGCGATGAACCTCTCGGGGATCAATTTCACACAGCAGCATCATATTGCTGATCACCATCAAGCGTTCGATGTGGTGGTTGTATCCATACTTTACAGCCTTCTTTATAGCGTCATCCAACGGAAGAACCCCAGTGGTTCCTTTGTACCAGTGCGCAGATAAGCGTCGACGATGGTCAAAGAAGTTTTCTTCTTCTTGAATTTCGCTAAAACTTTGATAGATGCCGCGGACAAATTCACGCCAACCTAAGATCTGACGAACAAAGCCCTCAAGAGAGTTCAATGATTCCGGTCCCAAATGTTGATGGTAGTAAGAGATGCATTTCTTCAAAACCTCATCGGGTGTGATCAATCCCAAGTTCATTCCGGGTGAAAGGCTGGAGTGAAACAAAAATGCCGAGCGGTCCGAGATGGCATCTTGATAGTCTCCAAAATTTGACAATCCTTTTTCTAAAAATTGATCCAAAAGATCCAAATACCCTTGACGATCCATGGGGAGTCAAAAGTTCTCCCCATCTCCGGGATGGTCGCCAAAATGTTCCTCGATCAGTTTTTGAACGGATGCCAAGTCGGGATCTTTTGCAGGCTTATGAATTTGAAACTCAGGAGCTGCCATGGACTTTGGAAGCTTTTTCCGATTTTCCTGGTCGAAGCTCCATTTTCCACCCAAGGGCACATTGCCTTCCATCATGACATTGTGTGCGACCCTTTGATGTTCATAAAAGGTTTTCATAAAGGGCTTTCTGACTTCAGAAAGGTAGGCAGAAAATTCTTCCCGTGAGCACATAAACATAGGCGAGGAAATCACTTCCCAAGAAATTCCCTCGGAATTGCAAAACTTCAGGATCCGTTCCTCAAAAAACTTGTCTTCAATTTCAAAGGAAAGCAGTTTTTTTCTTTTGCCCATGAAAGTTTTTAACTTTTCCTCAAAACTCAAGTTGAGGTTGTCCTTACCTAATTTTTGATAATTCACTCGAAAACCAGAGGACTTCAATTGGTGGGCATATTTGCGCATCGAAACCAAAAAAAGCGCAATTTTTAGTTTGTGGTGTTTCGAGTAGGTGCAAAGATCATAATCTTCGGCCATAAAAAAATCACAAGCTTTGTAGGGCTTCAAATGCATTTCAGGAAACAATTGATTTCCCAGAATTAAAAAGACGGCATCTTTAGTTTCTTTCAAATTCAATTCCTCTCAGATGTTTTCCAAATTGTCTCATCACCCAGGCGTGAAGGGGAGCTTGAGTGAATTTGTAAATGTACCAAGGAAGTCGGGGTTCAAAGTCATGAATGGCCGCAATAAAAAAAGTATGGTCAGGGCTTTCTCGAAATTCTAATCGTGCTTTCTTTGAATTTCGAGCCAGAAGACCTCCCACGATGTAAAACAATCTTCGCGTTTCAAAAGTTCTTTCTTCAGACAATTTTAAAATCAAAAGTGCTTTTGGAAGTCCGCGAAGTTTCATTGTAATTTGAAAATCCTCTTTTTGGACCTGAATGAAAGGCTTCATAAACAGGGGCAGCCATCTCATGTATTCATTGGCAATCTTTTCCATATTCCATCCCCTCGGGGAGGGGAGTCTTTGAACCGACTGAACCTTTGATTTTTCGGACTCCTTTGGAAGTCTTGTCATGGGTAAAGAGATCATGCCTTTAGTAAGACTTTTTCGAAGGGCTTCATCCACGGAAGCAAAGGGAATCACAAGTGTCTTGGGCAATGGTTTTTGAACCACCATCGAGTGCCTGAGACTTTCCACAAGTGGATAGACCAATTGGCGAGAGGTTTCGGTCACCACAGAAATCCAAAGTTTTGAAAGGGCAAGGGGAATCCACGGAAAATGAACAGAGCGAAAAGGAAGCCCCTTCAAGCGAGCGACTTTTTCAATGAGGGTTTCATAGGTTAATTTTTCTGGAGAGCCCACATCAAAAGAGCCAAATGGAGCGTTTTCTGCAACTGATAGGATCAAAATTTTCGTTAGATCTTCAAGTGCAGTGATTTGAAGTTCATTTTGAGTCCACGAGGGAAGGACCATCAGAGGAAGTCGAGAAACCAATCGATCCAGAATGCGAAAAGAAGATCCATTGGGACCAACCACCAATCCACACCTCAAAGTAAGAAGTGGAATTTTTGATTTGCGAAAGGTTTCCTCCACCTCCAAGCGACTTTTGAGGTGATCGGACAAAGGATCGTTTTCGGGAATGATCCCACTCACATAAATGATTTTTTGAACGCCACAGGCTAGGGCGGCCTTTGCAAAATTGTCGGCAAGGATAAAATCAAAATCTTGAAAGTTTCCTTGTGCCAGGCGCGACGACGGTGACATGGAGTGAACCAGATAGATGGCCACGTCACAGTTTTTAAGGGCCTCCTCAATTTCAAGAAGAGAGTAGAGATCACAGGTTTTCACTTGCAGCCTGGGATTTTGAGATTGGTATCCAGATCGGGAAAGTCCCACCACTTCATGGTTGGTTTGCTCCAAGAGGGCTTGGGCCAAATGAGATCCGATAAATCCTGAAATTCCAGTCACAGCAATTCGCATAAGATTTTAAATTATGCGCTCAGAACCACGGGCACAAGCAGATCAAAGAGATCCCCTCAAAGACGGGGTTTTATCCCCTTCTAGAAAGGGGTGCGCAGATTTAGTGCACCCATTTTCTTGCTTTGTCTTCGTCTTCTTTCTTAAAAAACTTCGCTTCGCCGGAAACAAAGGGCTCTGAGAGAGGGTCCAACATTTTGAGTTTGTCGGAATTGCCCACGATGGCAAAGTTTCGAACTGCGCGGAAGTTTTGCAGGTCAAATTTTAAATCCTCCCACAAAGCTCCTAAGGTGATTCTGTCGCAATCTGTGAAGTCCACCAGAAGATCGATGTGATCAAAAGTCTTGAGTTTGGTGCGGAGTCGATTCATCAGATTTTTGTACTCTTCTTGATCAATGGTGCCAGCAAGTCGGATTCCAAGGTAACTGCCCTGATTTTCAACAATGTCATGCATAGTTACTCCCTTCATTGAGTGCCCACAGATTGACTCGACGAAGAAAAGAAAGCATGCAGCTTCCTTGGAGAAAGTTTGAAGATTTTTTTACATTCTTAGATTTGGAATCGAGGGTTCCAAATGTCGGGAATGGAAGCGGCCGCGGTGTCGCACGGGCCTAAAAGAGGCAAGTTCCAATTGTCTTCCACCATTTTTAAAAGACTGCAATGGTTCACATTCAGGTTCACTTCTTGGGGGCGAACGGGAGCGCCCACAATTGAGGTGTAGATGTCATTGTGTGAGTAGCTGTGGCTTTCATCGAAGGTGGTGATCAAAAGGGTGCGGGGCATTTTGTCCAAGTGATCGACAACCGGTGAAAAATTCTTTTTGTACCAACGGTCCGCAAAGGCCACTCCGGAGTCATGATCATCATTTTTCATGTTGGGGATGTAGAAGACATACTGAGGCAAGTTTTCGTTTTTGAAGTCCTCGTAAAATTTTGAAGCACTCACGATGTGCGAGCAACGGGCCAAGTCGTTTTGAATGTTGGTGTAACTGATGAAGGGATTGTGCTTTCGGACGTATTTTCCGTAGGTTTTTCCCAAGTAGCAGTTTTCTGGAAAATCTTCTGCATAGACGCGCCAGCTGATGGAAGCCGCTTCCAAACGGTCCACAATATTTTCTCGATCCAAGTCAACCATCGAGTCTCCCCAAACTCCGCTGGAATCTCCAGAAGTCATAGCGATGTAGTTCGCTTGGGAGGGGTGGGACTCGCCAGAAAAATTTGTGAAGTGGACACCTTCTTGGGCCAGTCTTTTGAAAAAGTCTTGTTTGAGGGCTTTGTCGTAATTGGTGTTTTCGAAAACGACGAAGATGACGCGGTCAAAGTGTTTTCCGGGAACATTTTGAGCGAGTGTTGTCGATCCCACGGCTAATAATAAGCACAGAGTCAAAAAGTTAAAAATCTTCAAAAACCCCTCCCTTGGAAAGGATTTAGTCCTCACAGGGGGCATTTTCAAGGGGATTGGGTGCGAAATGCTTCAATTTTTAAGGAGAGGGCACTGAGGATTCCCATTTCTGCAAAAAATCAGGATTTTTTGAGCTTCGCCGCCGCACAGGATGAGGATTTGAATCTTGCGCAATCCTCGAGAATGATTCAGTTTATTTGATTCGCTGTCGGTTCCAAAAAAAATGAGGAGTAAAAAATTGAAGACTTTTTTTCTTATGATTCTAAGCCTTTGTTTGGTGTCGTCCTTATCTTTCGCTCAAGAGGAAGCACCTCCGGAAAGATTGGACCCTCTTCAAACCATCACTGAAATTCCATCCACCTCTTGGAAGACGTTAAAAGTCAGTTTCTCCAAAGAGTCCATTCTGCCCTGGTCCATTATCATTGGCAGTACAGCTCTTCTTTACCACTACGATGCGGATCTGTTTGAAGATGCGCAAAAAAAAGGGCGAGACTGGGGAATTGGAAACAGTGAAAACACCAAGACGGTTTTGGAGTACGAAGACATTCCTTTGCTTCGATTGCCTTCGGACTTGGGATCCACTTTATATTTTTTGGGAGATGGGTGGACCCATTTTTCCATTGCGGGTGGATTCTTTTTTACCGGTTTAGCCAAGGGGCAGGAGTACAACCGCGCCTACAACACCGGTCTTCAAATTGTTCACGGTATGTTCGTTTCGACCATGTTTAACCAAGCGATCAAAAGAACCACCGGAAGGGAAAGCCCTTCGGAGCGCACCGAGGCTCGAGGCCGCTGGAGACCCTTTCCCAGCGTGAAGGCTTATCAAGATCACACGTCTATGTATGATGCCTTTCCCAGTGGCCACGTGATGACCGCCACATTGACCTTTACAGTGATCAACGAGAACTACCCGGAGTATTCCTACATTACAGTTCCCTTGGCGACGACCTGGGTGACTTTGCTGGGATGGCAAATGATGAACAATGCGGTTCATTGGGCCAGTGATTATCCTTTGGCGATCGCTATGGGATATGTCATCGGAAAGCAGGCTGTAGGGATGGGTAAAAAATTAAAGCCCGCAAATTCAAAGGATGACAAGCCTTCGACCGAAACCGCTCAGTGGCACTTCTTCCCCTCGCAGTTTGACGGCGTTCCCACCCTCAATCTGATCAAAGAATTTTAGAGCCTAATTGGGTTTAGCGTAAGCTTTTAAAGCTGGTGCCCTCGGGAAGAATCGAACTCCCACTCCCGTGAAGGAACTGGATTTTGAATCTAGTGCGTCCAGAGCTAAAATTGATCGAGTTTGCCGAAGGCTGGTTAATGTAAAGTGTTGTAATTGTTAAATTATGAAAGGCTAAGCCCTTCTATAAGTGCTTGAAAACATGAGATTTTTAAACGTAGACCTGTAGTTACTAAATCCTTGAAAATACGTTGGGCGAACCAAGCGTTTGTTGCGTATGTGTTGCGGTAAAAGCTGTGAAAATCCTGTTGCGTTCAAAAACGCAACAAGATTGCTGATGATTGTTTTAGATCGAACCGTTTTCATCCAGTTACTTGGACCAATTATAATGTGAAGGTTTTGTGCCATATATTTCTGTTTTGCTTGCGGGTATTCGTAAAGCGATTTCAATCTGCTTCGTCTAATTGAGTTGATTTAAAAACGGAGGGAATATATACTGAGCTTATGAATTTGGGCTTCTCTATTTCTAATTTAAATTGTTCTCCATTCATGAGCAATGAACTCAAATTCATTTCTTTTGGCGGCTAGGACCTAAATCCTTTAGCCGCCCTCACCAAATCTATCTTTTTAAATCTAATTAAAACCTAGGAGATTTTTATGGTTATGGAGCACGGGCTTACAATAACTAATGATGATTACGAGAAAATTTGTGCAATTTTGCAGTATGCGAAAGCTGAAGTGGCGGATCTATTGGAGGAAGAACTGGATCGTGCCAATGTCGTGCCGAGATCAGAACTTTCACCTGAAATAGTTTCAATGAATTCAAGAATTAAGTTCTTGGATGTGAACACTGGAAAGGAGTTTGTGGCAACTCTTGTATACCCAAACGATGCCGATATTGACGAGAACAAAATATCAATTCTTGCTCCAATCGGCGCCGCATTGATTGGATTGAGGGTTGGACAAATTATCGACTGGCCTTTGGCAAGTGGTAGGGTGAAAAGAATTAAGGTCATTTCGGTGATTAATGACGAGCATGGCTTCAAAAAGGCACTTTGAATTTCATGAACATATTGATAAAGCTTTATGATTGGCTTTGTAAACTGGATGACTCATTGAGGTCATTGAGATGCAGTAAATTTTAACCCTACGATTGAGATTATCAATAAAGCCATAAACAGCATTCGCGGAGCTGTAAGCGGTTCTTTGAAGAGAAGAATTCCAAAAATAGAAGCGCCTACAGCGCCGATTCCCACCCATATTGCATATGCAGTTCCAATGGGAAGAGTCTGCGCAGCTTTTGAAAGTAAATACATGCTTCCTGCAAGAGCTATTAGTGTCAAAGCACTCGGAATGATGCGGGTAAATCCTTCGGTGTATTTTAGGCCCACAGCCCAAAATATCTCTAATATTCCAGCAAAAAATAATATAAGCCACGATGAAATAACGAATCTCCTTTTATAAGCGTCGTCTTGTCTTTATCGAGTACGGCGCATCTCGTCCTAGTAAAATTTTAAAGGAAGGAAATCAAACTCTCCTGTCAAGGTCAACAGTCTAGAGTTGAAGTAAGCTTTTCCCTAGCCGGTTTGGAGTCTCTCTAGGAGGGTATTGTGATGGAGTAGCTTAATTCCACCGTGAGTGACAGACAAAAGAGGGTTGCAGCAACGCTTTGCTAGCACTCCGGTTTCTTCTATAATTCGTTCTGGAAGACCTTGGAGGAGTGAGCCTCCACCAGCCAAAACAATTCCGTTTTCGGCAATATCACCAGCCAGCTCGGGTGGGCAATCTTCGAAAGTTTTCTTAATTATCTTGATAATCTCTTTCACAAAAGATTCTACCGGAGGAGCGATCATTTCGGAACTCACTTTTATTTTGCGAGGAAGACCTTGAGTCATGTCAATGCCGCCAATCTCAATGAGTTTATTGAAATCAAACGAGCCGGCTGCGGCACAAGCTACATTAATTTTTATTTTTTCAACGGTTTGTTCACCGACGTGAAATAAATATTTGTTCTTGAGATGACTAATGATAGCTTCATCAAGACTGTCGCCCCCAATTCTAATTGCATTGGCAACAACGATCCCACCTAAAGATATGATGGCAGCTTCGGATGTGCCTCCACCTATATCAACAACCATATGGCCCTTTGATTCTAAAACGTTAATACCTGATCCTAAAGCCGCCAACATTGGCTCATCGACCAGTTGAACATTCCGTGCGCCAATATCTCTGGCAATTTCTTTCACGGCATTCTTCTCATGATGATTAACCAAACAGGGGAGCGAGATTAAAATACGTGGGTTCAACCATGTGGACTCCTCTTTTATCCTTTTTCGAAAAAAACGCAGCAAATTTGAAGCAGAATTAAAGTCTGAGATGACGCCTTCTGATAGAGGTTTTAGGACCAAAGAAGTTAAAGGGGTTTTTCCCTGCATGCCCTTTGCGGCTATCCCCATGGCCAGATACTCCGATTGATTACGGTTCAGTTTCTTGGAAACAATCATCGTAGGCTCGTTGATGGTGAAGCTTTTGTACTTTGAGTGAATAAGGGTATTCGCAGTTCCAAGATCGATGTAAAAATGAGAGTCTTTTAGCATAATGATCCATTTTATAGCGTCCTTAATGAAGAGTCGATTTAAATATGTCATTTGATCAAGGTTAGGAGGGCCTCCTAAGCGATAAGGGCCAGTTGTGATTTAAGAGTGAGGTCTGGTTAAAATGAACGTGGTTGCCCCCACCAGACAAAATGTCGCCAGAAGCTGAATCAAAGTGGGAATTTCTTTAGACCATATGAGTGCCAGGGAAAGGGTAATCATAGAAATTGCCACGAATTTTGACAACTTAGAAATCGCACCTCGTTTTTCCCAGCGTTTTAATGGGGGACCAAGCCAGTGGTGGTTTTGCAGCCAATTATAGGATTTGGAAGAGCTTTTAATAAAGCACCATGCTGCTAGTAAAATAAATGGTGTTGTGGGAAGGATGGGTAAAAATGCGCCGATAATCCCTCAGCCGATAAAGATAACCCCTAAAGAAAAGATTATAATGCGAAGAAGTTGGTTTTTAACTGCAGCCATTTGGGTTGGAGCCAGTGCCGCAAGTACTCATTTCAATCTTCTCAGTGACTTCTACGACCCTGTCTTTGTTTTTTAATATGGCAAAAATTTCCTCTCTCCAGCTTTCAGGAAAGGAAAGTTGGCAACTCAGCTCTTTTGTTGCGATGCTTGGATTATATTCGACAATAACTTCTTTTCCATTGGAAATACGTCGGAATCTAACTTCATTTTCTTTTAAGTCATTGTGACCGTAGGAGATCAAGTTTTTTCGTGAGAATTGACCTTTAAGACCAGGAAATCCGGTCTCTCCCCATGCTCCAGTTATGTAGCTAATCACATTCGAGCGGGGGCCAGTCGCCTTTTTATCAATCTCAGATCCAAATTCGACTATAACGTCACCTCTTTCGCAAGTTTTAGATTCTGGAAAAAGTTTTTCAACAGCAGCTTGAGTGACTAAAAATGCCCCTGTCATCGAGTGACAGGCATGACCTGCGAGGTGGTAGCAATCTAATAGGGAAATCTCGAAATTGGCTTCTTCATCAGAAGAATGCAGAAAATCTGCAAAGGGCTCATGAATTTTAATTTTAGATTTTTTTGCAATATCAACGATTTGATTTGAAGCGCTTATTTTCATACTCCTTTTTAAAGTGTTCATTTCTAATTGAGAGTCCTTGCCCCATCTGCTCTGAAATAGTTTTCCAGATCATGGCTTGTTGCGGACTCAATTTTTCATTAAGTGTTTGATGAAACAGATTTAACCAATGACTAAGAAATTCTTGATTAAAGCCTGCGAAATAATGTTTAGTAACAGGATTATAATGAGAGAACATATAAGGCTTGCCGCCAAATCGAATCCACCAAAAGTGAGTCAATCGTTTTATATGTTCGGGCCAATCGTGTACAGATCGAAATGGCACTTTTAAAATAGGATCGTGCTCCACCTTTCTGTAAAAAGCATCAACAACTTTTGAGATATCCTTATGCGAAAATACAATTCCATTAACTTGAACGGCACTCGTCTCATTAATTTCTTGATCCTTACTCATACTCAATCCCAACTTTTACTATTGAGTTCCTGCTCTCCGGCCCAAGACCCGGTCTTGTCTTTTGTATCTTCACGAACCTTTGCGACGATCTCTGGAGTGACTGGTTCTGCGGTATTGCCGAAAGAGTTTCTAATATAGGTAGTCACAGAAGCGATATCTTCATCAGAAAGTTGATCTTTAAATGGCGGCATTACGCTATTATATTTTTTATTATTAACGGTAATTTCGCCTTGAATCCCATGAAGCACTATCGCCGCCAAGCGATGCCGACTTCCAGTGGCCCACTCCGATCCTGTTAAAGGAGGAAATGCGCTCTCAATGCCTGCACCAGTCGCTTGGTGGCAAGCTTGACAAGTTGTGGTGTAGACTTGTTTTCCCTTTTCCATCAGCTTTGAAATGTCAATTTTACCACTATCTTTATTTATATCCGTTGGACTGTCTTCTTTTCTAATATCTACTGATGGTTCTGTTCGACTATCGCCCACCTCCATAGTTACTTTGTCAGTTTTTAAAGCTAAATAGGTGATACCAAAACCTAACAACAAAGCGATCAACACCAAGGGAACGTTAATATATTTAAGTGAAGAGGCCTCGCTAGGCTCATTTTTCTCATTTTCAATGCGATCTTCTTTAAACGAACTCATTGTTTAGACTCCTTTTGAACGGCTTCAGGATCACGATCTCTTCTTAAACTTAACATGTAAGCAACAAGAGCCTCGGCCTCTTGGCTAGGAATAATCCATTGGCTTTCCTCGCCGGGAACACGAATGGCATTTTCTGCGGGACTTTCATTAGATGAAATTTCCTCATAGAGGAATGAGAATCGCGGCATGATACTCCACTTCACCAGAATACGAGGATTATAAAAATGAAGATGATGCCAATCTTTACTGGGTTGCCTTGACCCGATATTTGATAAATCAGGTCCTGTTCTCATAGTTCCCAAAAGATGTGGTTCATCATGGATATAGTCAGAGGGTTTACTTGGACGTCCCCAGCCAAAATACTTATCTGCTCCAACTGAAGGATCTCTGACCTGTTGAGAATGACAATAGATACAGCCATTTTCCATGTAGGTTTGTCTGCCTTTAAGTTCTATTTCCGAATAAGGCTCTTGAGCGCTGATCCCTTTTTCATTCACATCTATAATTTGCACACGAGGCGCGAGTACAAAAAGAAAGATAGATAGTGTTATTGTGCTAGTACCGCCAAGAATAAAAATATAGGCTTTATTCATGCTAAAGCCTCCTTATCTTTAGAATACAGAAGAGACAAAATATTATATAAAAGTAGGAAATGAGAGATGAGCATAAGTGTGCCACCGACACTCCTCATAACAAGATATGGTAAAGTTATTGTCATCGATGCTTCAAAGCTTCCTTGAGGGTTTCTTAACTCCATTCCCTGAAGCCATCCACCAATACCTAGAGCGACGGCGTAAAGAATGATTCCACTGGCAGCGATCCAGAAGTGGGCATTGATTAAGCCTGGGTATTTCCAATTTCTTCCTACGAGTCGAGGCATTGCGAAGTAAATACCTCCGAATAAAACCATCGTTGTAAAACCGTAAAGTCCTAGGTGAGCGTGAGAAACAGTCCAATGAGTAAAATGTGTTATGTAATTAAAAGTTCTTAAGGAGTGTAAAGACCCTTGAAGGGAACTCACTGTATAAGACATCGCCCCAAACACGATAAATCTTAAAACTACGGAATCTTTTAAAACGTGAAAATGTCGATAGGCTGAAACGTGATGATTGATTGCAACCGTAATAACGGGGATTGCCATGCCAGCGCTCATAACGATTGACAAGTTGGCAATCCATGTTGGAATTGGTCCACCGAGAAGATGGTGCATCCCTACTTGAGAATAAAAAAGCGCTAATCCCCAAAACCCAAATAAAGAAAGTTGATAAGAGGCAATTGGATGCCCAATGATTTTAGGGAGAAGATAATATATGATTCCAAGGCCCAACGGAGTCACCCAAAGGCCAAGAACATTGTGAGCAAACCACCAGTTTGCAATAGCCTGCTGAACTCCCGTATGAAGAAAGTGAGAGTTGGCTATAACAAAGAGCACGGGGAACCAAATTAAAGCGGCTATCGTATACCACATGGTGACATAGAGATGTTTTTCTTTACTTAGATAAATCGTGTGGAAAAGAGGGATAGCAACCATAGCTCCAGCAATTGCCAAAAGAATATCTATAGGCCACCAAAACTCAAGCCATTCAAGTCCGTCGGTGTATCCAAATAAAATTCCGATACAACCTAGGATCACCCCAATGTTCCACAAAACTCCGGCGGCATACAGAACTTTGGTGTTTTGTAGAGGCACGCGGGTTAGCCTCGGAACAAGCCAAAGGGCAATGCCCAAAGCTGCAAAGCTAAGCCAGCCATAGGCAATGATGTTTAAATGTAGTGGGCGAAGTTTTCCAAAAGTGAGCAGGGCCTGAGTTCCCAAGAAGTCAGGACTATGAAACTTAAAGGAAACCAACAGCCCGAAAATTGATCCTAAAACAAGCCAAATCACTGAGGAGACAAGAAAAAATAAAATCGGAGCCTTGGCGGATTGATCCAATGCTTTCCAAATCTCGCTCTGTTTTCCTGGTTGGTCCAACTCCTTGTGTCCAGATTTACCGTCAGAAAATATGGATCTTGCGGCAGATGGAGGCACTAAAACTTGTTTTTGAATAAGGGCGACTACAAAAGCGACCATCCCCAAAATTGAAATTGAGAAAGTCAGTATCAAGAACACCAGCTTTGCATCCATATTTTTCACCTACCAGATCTTAGTCCTGGCGCATCCCCACGAACTATTTTATTGTAATGTTGTATTTAAAATGCAACATTTAAAAAAAGATGTCAATTGGAATAAAATGACCCATAAAGCTCAAAATCAGCTCATATACTTTGTCTCTGGAATGTGGTGTGCCACATGCGCGAAAAGTGTGCGTGAGGCGGTTTCTAAAGTGGAAGGTGTTAAATCCGCTGATATCAATTATGCAAGCAAACTTCTTTCGGTAGAAGTTATTGAACAGTCTCAATCTCGGAATATCGACGAAACCATTCAAAGTAAAATTCGACAAATTGGATTCGGAGTAAAGAAGCAAGTGGAGGGGTGGCTCGGAGGTTTTCAAAAAGAGCTTGAAAAGGACTCAGAGAATAAAATGCCGTGGTTACTTGTAAGTATTGTGTGGTTTTTGGCGATGTGGGCTTCGATGATTGCATTTGCTGGATATTCCGGAGGACGACTATCTTCTAGGGAAGTCTATCTTATCGCGCTAGGTTCATCTATGTTTGGTCTACCTGCAATTTTGTTGGGGATTTATCCATACGCAGTATCAGGACTTCGTGCTTTAATTTATGGTCGCCTCTTAACTCTAGATCTTTTTATTTTCTTTGGCGGTCTTTCTGCTATGACAGTATCCATTATTTATTTATCTACCGGAGAAGCAATCTCATATGCTGATTCCGGATCAATGATTATTGCTCTATTGCTATTAACAAAAAAAATTGAGAATTCAATCATCAATAAAATGACAGCTTCGATTTTATTTCAGCTCCATCCTGCTCAAAATAAAGTGAGGGTCTGGAAAGACCAAGAATGGAAACCAGCAGAAGCACATCAAATAAAAAGAGGTCAGAGTGTGCGAGTTTTTTCTGGAGAAACCATTCCATTTGATGGCGTTATAGAGTCTCCAAAGTGCATTGTTAATAATCATTTACTTAGCGGAGAGTCGACCGCAATTTCTCTATGTAGGGGAGATCATGTATTTGCGGGTGCAATAGCCGCTACCGATTTGGAAATTTGTGTAACTAATTCTCAGGGCAATAGAAAAATAGATGAGTGGGCTGAAAGTGCTCTGATTGCAAAGAAGCAAAGCTCATATTATTCGAAATTATTTTCTAAGATAGAGAGTTCATTGACTGTAATTGCCTTTTTGGGTGCAGGCGTTTTAGCACTGATAGCCTGGCATAACGGCTCAACTATCAAGACGATTGTGGAAGCCTTCTTTGTGGGAATTCTCATATTCTGCCCTTGTCTGTTTGCTAGTATTATCCCTTTATCCAAGCAAATGGCACACTTGGCTTTATTAAAAGTAGGAGTAATTATATATCGTAGTGATGCTCTTTTAGATCTGGCTCATATTAAAAACATTTATTTTGATAAAACGGGAACGCTCGAAGCAGTTGAATCTATTTATTTCCCGATCGAAGACAGTGAAAATATTGATAGCTACCTATCAGAATTATCACAAAAGAGTCAGCACCCTATTTTGCGCGGGTTATTGAAAGATCAAAAACAAAGAGGTAGTGGCTTAATTAAAAAAATTGATGAAATTCCCGGCAAAGGATCTTTTGCGTGGACGAAAGATAACAAGCTATTTACTATTGGAAGCAAGCTATTTTTGGCATCAGAAGGGATTGAAATTCCAGATGCGACAATTAGCACTTCCTATGTGGCTTTCAACAATCGACTTGTCGGCCAAATTATAAGCAAAAAAAGTTACGATGAAAGTTCATTGAAGTTTATTAAGTCTTTAGTGAAGAACTTCTCAGGCTATAGAATTGGTGTGCTATCAGGAGACCCATCATTTGCGGGACAAGAGCGCTTCGAAAGTACTTTCGAAAATGTTTCTTACTTTGGGAACTTGAGTCCAGAAGATAAAGCATATAAAATAAAGCCTAAAAGCATTTTTGTGGGAGATGGTCTTAATGACACCTTGGCCTTTGCGAAAGCTGATGTCAGTATTCGTCTAGGTCACCGCATCTTAGGATATGGTCCTGTAGATATTG
>CEWK01021299.1_pt1 | contig 17560 bp, 28 predicted proteins | sample 531431 | NCBI WGS metagenome assembly CEWK01 (sample SAMEA2623059, study PRJEB7988) | marine metagenome | isolation source: saline water (ENVO:00002010), including
TTCAATGTTTGGAAAAAACAAAGTTGACTACAAATACAACGAGAAGGAACTCCTCAAGGAGTTCTCTTCTTATGTAGAGAAAACTTATGACCAACACTATTCCAAAGATAAGTTTCAGGCAACTGAATTTATTATGGACGGTGGTCACGGAGAGGGATTCTGTATTGGTAATATCTTAAAGTATGCACAAAGATACGGTAAGAAGGACGGATACAATCGTGCTGACTTGTTGAAAGTCATACATTATGGGTTCCTTGCTTTATATAATCACGATACGCATATAAAGGAGGCTAACAAGTGATGAAAATTAGTAATGATACGAGGAGTGTTCTTAAGAACTTTTCTACTATTAACTCGGGTATAAGAGTTAAGACTGGAAATAAACTTGAGACCATATCCAATATGAAAAATATTCTTGCAGTGGCAACGGTAGATGAATCGTTCCCTCAAGATTTTAGTATATATAACTTGCCTGAGTTCTTGGGTGCAACTTCATTGTTGTCAGACCCCGAGTTTGAATTCGGAGATACAAGTTTGACGGTTGCAGACGATAACTCAAGTCTTGCATATTTTTATGCAAGTGAAGGAATGGTCACTGCACCCGATAAAATGATAACCATGCCTGACGCAGAGATTGTAATTAATCTTTCTTCTACACTCTTAAGTGAGCTACAGAAAGCTGCAAGTGTATTAGGAGTTAATGACATGGTGTTATCCAGTGACGGAACAGTTATCAGACTGGAAGTGACTGATAAAAAGAATCCAACTTCAAATACATTCTCAAGAATAGTAGGTGAAGGAAACGGAGTATCTTATACAATGAATTTCAAGATTGAAAACTTGAAAGTTCTTGACGGAAATTATGAGGTTTCTGTATCAAGTAAAGGTATTTCACACTTCAACAATACAGATATTGATTTGGAGTATTTTATTGCATTAGAGCCAGATTCAAAATACAATGCCTAACCTATATATTAGTGTAAGTATTGTGCCAGTCTCTGCAATGCATACGGGAGTTATTCAATCTCATCAATCTTCAAGGGTGAATAACACTGTAAACTCGGAGGGGAGTTTACTTCTATGAATCAAGAATTTCTATTTGTAGAAAAGTATCGTCCTCAAACAATTGAGGACACAATACTTCCTGCTGGAATCAAATCCACATTTCAAGAATTTGTAAAACAAGGTGAGATACCTAATCTCATGTTGTGTGGTTCTGCTGGTGTGGGTAAAACTACGATTGCAAAAGCACTCTGTAATGAACTGGGTGCAGACTTTATTGTAATCAATGGTTCAGACGAAGGAAGATTGATTGATACTTTACGAACTAAAATCAAAAACTTTGCGTCTACAGTTTCATTGTCAAGCGCACCAAAGGTTGTAATACTGGACGAGGCAGATTATATTTCAGCTGATTCAGTTCAACCAGCTTTGAGAAACTTTATCGAAGAGTTCTCTTCAAACTGTAGATTCATATTTACTTGTAATTACAAAAACAGAATCATACCACCTCTTCATTCTAGAACAACGGTGATTGATTTTACCATGACACCCGATGAGAAACAAAGACTTGCGTCAGTGTTTCTTGCAAGACTCATGGAGATATGCACAAATGAAAGTATTGAGTTCGACCAAAAGGTTCTAGTTGAACTTGTAATCAAATTCTTTCCCGACTTTAGAAGGTGTATCAATGAGGTTCAAAGATATGGTGCAAGTGGTGTAATCGATAGTGGGTTATTATCTACATTATCAGAAGAGAAACTTACACCCTTGATTGATATGTTGCAAGACAAAAACTGGAGTGGAATGAGAAAATGGGTCGGTCAGAATAGTGATAACGACTTCAATGCTCTATATAGAAAAGTATTTAATTCACTTGAGAAAAGATTAGAACCTTCTAGTATTCCAGCTGCAGTTCTGTTTATTGCAGACTATCAATACAAAGCTGCATTTGCAATGGATTCGGAGATTAATTTTACTGCATGTATGACAGAGATTATGTCAGAGTGTAAATTCAAGGAGAAGTAATGGGACAATATGACGACAAAGTAGAACTACAAAGACAAATACTAAAGGCAGAAGAGTATATAAATTCACCATTGAGTTTACATGCACACAGTCTAACTTCTATGTGGTATGATAATGACCAAACTGTAAAAGATGTCAAAGACGGAGTTATGGATATTTCATACATGGACGGAAGGATTGAGAGAACTCTCAAGAATGGTAAAACATATATCCTTGTAGAAGGTAAAAAAGGTGCAGCTCTTGTCCAAGAAATTTCTAGAAATCTAATGGACTCGGGTAAAGAACTTGCCTAAAAGAAATCCATTTGATTTTGTAAAGTCTGTATCATATCAGAAGAATGACCTTATGGTTGATGAGGTCGAAGAAAAAGCATATCAACCATTCCTAATAAACAAAGCATTATCTTATCACCAAGATTCTGTTTTTCTTACTAACGAAATGAATGTCAGACATGGAGTAGACAACCGTCTTCAATACATGTTTTTCCTAAATACCTTAAGGAAAAGACAAAGATTTTCCAAATGGCAAAAGCCATATGTTAGTAAAAAACTCGATACTGTAAAGGAATACTATCAGATATCAACTAGAGAGGCCAAAGATTATGTTGAAATCTTATCTGATAAACAGATTCGAGAATTGAAAAACAGTATGAAAACTGGTGGTAAGGATAATGGATAACCAAGAAGAGATAATAAAAGACCTTGTCGAGGTCACATTTCCCGAGAGAGACGACTTTTTAAAGATAAGAGAGACCTTATCACGCATAGGAGTGGCCTCTAGAAGGGAACAAGAACTCTTCCAATCATGTCATATACTACACAAAAGGGGTAAGTATTACATTACCCATTTCAAAGAACTATTCAAATTAGACGGTAAACCCTCAAATATTGACGAGTCAGATATAGGTAGAAGGAACACAATTGTGGGTCTTTTAGAACAATGGAACCTAGTATCTGTGGTTAATAAGACACAAATCGAGGAACCTAAAGCACCGTTATCACAAATTAAAATCATACCTTTTAAAGAAAAAGGTGACTGGAAATTGACGACTAAATACTCTATAGGTGGTAATTAGTCCTAAATAACCTTACGGAATCATAAATGGTTTCGGGAGGAGATACAATGTTAGAATTCATACAATGGATTATAGTATTGATTAAAATTGTCCCTTGGTTAGTTATGGGTGCATCTTTTGTTGCAGCCTTAACACCTACACCAAAAGATGATGAGTGGATAGCAAAATATTATAAAGTAATTGATTGGTTTGCGCTCAATATCGGAAAGGCAAAGGACAAATAAATACCTATAATTATTAATAATTAATGAGGAATATATCATGGAAATTATAGCGATAGTAGCATTTATAGTTGTTGCAGTTGGTGTATATCTTTGGAGAGATACTTCTAGTGAACCTGTAGTTGAAACAGTAGTTGATACTGCAAGTGAAGTCGTTGCAGATGCAAACGATAATGGAATTACTTCAAAGGCAGAGTTAAGTAAATTAACTAAAGCCCAACTAATTCAATTTGCAGATAATAAAAACCTTTCAATCAAAAGGTCTGCAAAGAAAGCTTCAGTTATCAATGAGATACACACTCAATTGAAGTAAATTAGAGTAAAACACGACCTTCGGGTCGTGTTTTTTTACGCCTAGAGTATTTTAAAAGGATAAATAACTGTATGGAAGATTTGTTTATTTTGATAGGTGAAGTGGGAGCTCCGATTGCTGGTGCAATCGTAATGGGCTTTTTCATATTCATAGTCATAAAACAAATCTTAGAAAATGTTGTAGATGATATCAAAACACTAACAATGTTCTGTAAATCACTAGAAAATCGTGCAAGGACTATGTCCAACGAAATGGTGAAGATAGATATGTTAGTTTCAAGTGCGTTAGAATTAAGACCCGATATAGAGAGAATTGCAAGAGCTGAAAACTTTATAGAAGATGAGAGAATTGACGCTAGGAGAGATTAGTGTCAGAAATTGGAAGTTTAATCTCTGATTATGGGTTCCCCATAGTTATGATGGTCGGTCTTGGATATTTTATATACTATATTTGGTGGTTCGTAGGTGAGAAACTAGAACCCGAAATAGAAAAACAACATATGGCACTCATAAAAGTTATTGACCAAGTGCGTATGTTAGACCAAGACCTCATAAGATTACAGCAAAAAGTTGATGTCGTTCTAGAATATAAAGAGAATGAGAAGAAGAAACGCATAAAGGAGGACACATGAAATTAATTTTACCTATATCGTTTTTATGTTTAATATTCAGTTTCGGTGCATATGCAGACGAGATTGTTCATAAGTTTAAGAACCCAAGCTTTTCAGGCATTGGGACGGGCGCACATTATCTCACGATTGAGAACCAAGAACATAGCAGAAAAAAATCAATCGAAGATGCGCTTGAGGCAGCTAGAAAAGCTGCAGAAAGAGAGGCAGAAAATACAACGCTTGCCAAATTTATCAGGAATTTAGAATCGCGAATCTATGCTCAATTTGCAAAACAATTAGTTGAATCTATGTTTGCAAATGATAATCCAGTAGGTTTCGGTTCATTTATACTAGAAGGGAATACAATTACTTGGGAAGTCATAACAGACGAATCAGGTGCAGAGTTTATCAGATTAACAATCATTGCCGAAGACGGGTCTTCAACAGTTGTAGAGATTCCAGTAGGAACTGGAAACTTTGGACAAGACCCCGACACAGGTGGTGGTGACGGAGGAGGCTAATGTTTAAAGCTTGCCTTTTAGCAATGGTCATTGCCTTATCAGGCTGTGCTTCTTTTCCACAGTGGAGTGAAAACCCACAGGATTGTGGAAGGTGGCAAGAAGGTATAGGTAAAGATGTATATACTGCTGTAAAAAAACAATTGTCAAGGAAATACATTTGTGTAGAACACCCTTCAATTGTTAAATTACCAGCATATCTAGAATTACTAGAATTACCACCAGCTGAAGAAAAACCAATAGTTGCAGTTTATAACTTTTTGGATAAAACTGGACAGAGAAAATCAGTGACTAACATTGCAAGTTTCTCTACAGCAGTGACTCAAGGTGCAACTGAAATGGTTATAGACGCATTAAAAACTGCTGGAGGTGGGACATGGTTCCGTGTCGTTGAAAGAAACGGTATAGACCATTTAGTCCGAGAAAGACAAATCATTCGTTCTGCAAGGTCGGATTACGCGAAGAAGACTGAACAATCAGACGAGGGAATACAACCACTGCTATTCGCGGGTATTATCATAGAAGGTGGTGTAATTGGTTATGATTCTAATATCAAAACTGGAGGAAGGGGCGCACGAACTCTAGGTATTGGTTTTAGTAGACAGTATCGACAAGACGCTGTCACAATCTCCATGAGAGCTGTTTCAGTTCTTACGGGGGAAGTTTTATTAAATGTCCAAGCTCGAAAGACTATTTTGAGTTATGGTTCTGGCGGTGATGTTTTTAGATTCATCGAAGAAGGAACTCAACTGGTAGAAATCGAGGACGGAGTGGGAAATAATGAATCAGTGACTTACGCAACAAGGTCTGCTATTGAAGCAGCCGTGTTGGAATTAATATACCAAGGCCACGATAGAGGGTTTTGGGTAATAAAGGGGTATAACGAAAATGAAGAAAATAATTAGTTTATGCGTTATCGCATTAATGTCGACAAATATTCTTTTCGCACAAGCCACTGATGATAACGAAATCAAAATCACACAGACTGGTGACACACTTAAATTATACATCGACCAAATCGGTTTTGGAAACAAAATTGGTGGAGACGATGCAAGTGGAGGCTCATTGTCAGCAATGAGTATCGAAGGTTCAGGTCTAGACTTTGACTTTGATTTTTCAGGTAATCAAAATATTTTATTTGGCCCAGTAATTTCAGATAACTCAACAATCAAGTTGGATTATGTCGGGGATTCAAATTTAATAGATTGGAATATCGGTTATATAGGTAGCACAGACGATTCTAATATAAATTTTAGTGTCACAGGTTCAAGCAATCAGTTTGACCTTGACCAAGGATATGTCTATAGTGCAGAAAGATTAGATGCCGATTTAATATTGATAGGTGATTCTAATATTTTTGATGTAGATTGGGAGAGTGACGACTTAACATGGAATTTTGATGTCACAGGTTCTTCTAATAACATTAACACTTTACAAAACGATGGAGAACAGTCTTTGACTTTCACATTGGAAGGTGATAGTGCAGATGTTGACATTAATCAAATATCAGGAACATGTGCAGCTGGAGCAAGCAATAGTTGTGTTTCTCCAAATGCAAATATCGTATTGGATATTACAAGTGACAATTCTGAAATCCAAATTAATCAGAAAGACTCATCTAACGATTCTTAATTTATTGTTCATCAGTGGGGTCACATTTGCTGACCCCATTGGAGACATAGTAGAATCAACAGGCATTGGTGCAATTGTTAGAAACAATGAATCCATAACTTCAAAAGTTGGTTATGGGGTAGAGTTATATGACTCTGCTGAAACAGTCAATGGAAGAATGAAAATCCAATTCCTTGACAGTGAATTCTTAGACTTAATCGAACACACATTAGTTTTTATAGACGAAGTTTATTACGACCCTAATCCTTCGTTATCAAAAATGTCCTTGAGAATGGTTCAAGGAACCGCCCGTTTTGCTTCGGGCCAGGGTCAAAAAATCAAAAAAGCAAACATAGATATCTCAACACCAACAGCACAAATAGCTATCAACGGCACAGATTTTACAACAACTATAGACGAGCTCGGAAGAACTTTGGTTATTCTGCTTCCTGATGAAGACGGAGTCACACCTTCGGGAGAGATAGTTGTATCAAATGAGGGTGGAAGTATCACTCTCAATCAGGCATATCAGGCAACCATGGTATCTACAATAGAAACACCACCTACAAGTTCCGTAGTAATTAACAACTTAACAACCTCTATGATAGACAATATGTTCATTGTATCACCGCCTCAGGAGGTCGCAGAGGCCGTAGAAGAGCAGGCAAGAGAAGATATGAATGATGATAAGGGCGTATTAGATGTAGACTTTCTAGAGTTCAATGAATTAGAAAAAGACTATGACGACTATGCAAATGACCCCGATTATGACGCAAGAGGAAATAGATTAGATGTGGATTTCTTAGATGTAGATTTTCTTACAGATGTTTTAGATGTTGTAGAAGAACTAACAAGAACAACAGCTAAACTTGCAGATAGACAAGCAACAACAGGTGGTGGTGTCAGATTAGAGGGTGCAGTCTTTGGTCTAAACAAAGATTCACAATATAATATATTTGAAGAAGACGGTAATTTAGTCTTTTTCAGAGATGTTAACGGAGTTATTGAGATTATAATTGCTCAGGGTAATTCAGGATTCATAGATACTAGAGTAGAAGGATATGAAGGAATCATTGAATTTGGAAATGGAGACCCCGCAATTCAAATCTTCATTAATCAATCTAACTAAATACTTATTTAAAGGAGAAATATATGGACTTATTACACAAAGTTTTGCAATGGCATGAAGATTTGAGTTATAAGTGGATAGAAAGACTTGACATAACAGAATATCAAGCCATGTGGTTTGCGTTCGTTAAAGGTCTTATTACAATGTTAGTTTTAACATGGATATTTTAAAGAACACATTATTAACAATCATAGGGATATTATCTATCCCTATGGTTTTTGCAGGCCCAACTGATGATAACCATATTCATGTGGAACAGGTCGGTAATGACGGAGATAATGTTTCATTGATTTTAAATCAATTCGGTTATGGTAATACCATAGAATTCTCTTATGCACACTCAAGTAATACTTTCAACCTAACACAAAATGGTGGTGGTAATAAAATATCATGGGTTCCATATTGGGGTTCAGGAAAGAGTTGGGGTGGTGATGTAGACGGTTCAAACAATGTAGAAAATGTTTTACAATATGACGGTGCAGAATATGGAAGACACATATGGGGCGACAACAACACCGTAGACATATATCAAAGTGGAGACCATACACATTACATAGACATTCATGTTGACGGTGTAGAACATGATTCATGGCAAGAAGGAACAGGAACACATTATAGTCACACATATTTTTATGGAAACACAGACGACTCAATTACAAATTTATTACAAAAAGGAAGTGCAAATCATAATGCACAGATTAGAATACAAGGGTCAGAACATACAACACTAAATCTTATTCAACAAGGTTCAACAAATCAATCATACACACTAACTCAAAATTGTTATACAGTTGGTGGTTGCACGGTAAATGTGACTCAAGGACAGTAATGTATTCTTGGAAGACAGTCCTAGTGACCATAGGGTTGCTCTTCGGACTCAAAGTTTGGAATCCATATCTAGTAGAAAATATCACATGGTCATGGTTTGACTTCTTACACCAATCTCACGAAATAGAACAAGTCGATAATATTGTTCTAGTTGACATAGACGAAAAATCTTTAGAAAAATATGGTCAATATCCTTGGCCAAGAAACTTATATTCAGATATACTTTTTGAATCTCACTATTCAAACACTCATGTATTCACACAATTATTCAAAGAACCTGATAGATTTCAGGGTGACGAATCATTTGCAGAGGGATTAGTTAATCGTCTAACGATACTTTCAGCTGCACCAACAATCCAAAAAGATACTGGTTCTGCACCATATGTTAGGACTTCTATATTTGGTGGAGGAGATATATCAGAACATATATGGAACTTCTCGGGTATTGCAAGTCCAGTTGATATCCTGAAACAAAATACTTATGGAGTTGGTGTGACAGTCACTACTCCAGCTGTCAGCGGAACTCCTAACTTTGACGGGACTGTTCGTTCTGCACCCCTGATAGTTTCTGCAAATGAAGTTGTATATCCTTCTGTTGCATTAGAAGTCATGCGTGCAATGTTTGACCAAAAGAATTATCAGACTAGAGTCACACCCGAAGTTGGTATTGAATGGATTCGTATAGGAAGGAATCCACCGATACAAACTACACCAACTGCTGATGTTATGATTTCATATTGGAATGAGTTTCAAAGAATATCAGCAGCTGATTTATCTAATTCAGATATTCAGGGTAAGATTCTTGTATGGGGTCTGACTGCTGAGGGTCTGAATAATCCAGTTTCAACCCCAGTGGGTGTAATGTATCCCCACGAAGTTCAAGGGAATATCCTCCACTCCGTCTCCACAGGAGTTCAAATACAACAATCCTACTATCTTGAATTTGTATCTCTCGTTCTTCTTTTGTCAGTCCTTCTAGGAATATTGGTAGTGGTTTACAAACTTCCCACAGTTTTTTCGGGGATAGTGAGTCTAGGTATTGTTGGATTTCAGGTGGGTGGGGGTCTCTATTTGTGGTCTTCATCTCTCGTTCTTTTCGATATTTTCTACTCATCGATTGCCTCCATAGTTGTGTTTGGACATGCTTCCTTTAACAAATACTATAGAACATATCAACTCAAAGAACAAATCAAGAAACAGTTCCAAAAATATTTATCTCCTGACATGGTTGACGAACTGGCTAAAAACCCTGAAAAATTGAGACTTGGTGGAGAAAGAAAGGAAATGACCTTCATGTTCATGGACATATGTGGGTTCACTCCCATAAGCGAACACTATAAAAATAATGACGACCCCGAAGGTTTAGTCGAACTCATAAACAAGTTCTTAGATATGCAAACAAAAATCATCATAAATAATCAAGGAACTATCGATAAATATATGGGCGACTGTATCATGAGTTTTTGGAATGCTCCCTTGGACTGTAAAAACCATGCTGAACTCGCTGTAAAATCTGCACTGGAGGTGTTAGATGCAACTAAAGAACTTAATAAAGAACTCTCTCCTCTCAATCTTCCTCCTATCAATGTCGGCATTGGTATCAGCACAGGAGAATGTATTGTCGGAAACATGGGGTCAGAAGTTAGATTTGACTATTCCGTCATTGGAGACGCAGTCAACTTGGGTGCTAGACTCGAGGGCCAAACAAGGAATTATGATGGGGTGGACTTGTTGTTATCGGAAAGAACTTATCAGTGCTGTCCAAATGGAAGCTTCACAGAAGTCGATAGGATACTTGTCAAAGGCAAATCAGAGAAGGTTCGAATATATACACCGATATGATTTAGTTGACCCACCCACAAAAGCTGACTGGTCACTATTTGTTTTATTACAATTTGCAGATGTCTACACAACTTCCCGTGGTCTTAAATATAAATGTGTAAAAGAAATAAATCCTTTCATAGGTGATAGACCGTCTAGAAAAGATATGATATACACAAAGGTTGCTGTATTAACTCCTGCTTTTCAAATCGATATTAATAGAGGTGAACTTACTCGAAAATCAATGAGAAGTGTAAATACAATTATGTCACTTGTAATATTGAATAATTATGAAGTGATGCAGAAGGCAGAAAGATACTGCGAAAAAATATAGAAAAGCCCCTTGACTTTTTACACTTTGACCCCATATAATATATAAATACTATTGTAATTGCTCAATAGAGGATTACATATATTAACTTGCTAAAAATAGGAGAAAAATATGACGCATTTAGATATATTTGGTCAATTCAGACCGTTCGCAATAGGATTTGATAGGTATTTCGAAGACCTCGAAAGAATGTCAAATATCACACAAACCAATTACCCACCTTACAATGTTGTAAAGGAAGACGATGAACATTTCAGTGTCGAACTTGCAGTTGCTGGGTTCAGTAAGAAAGATGTTTCTATCACTAAAGAGAAGAATGTCCTTGTTATTGAAGGTAAAGTAGAAGATGAATCTAAGGACTTTGTCCATAAAGGTTTGGCTTCTAGAGCATTTAAGAGAAGCTTTACACTTGCAGATGATGTAGAAATCAGTGGTGCAAGTCTAAAAGACGGTATCTTGGTTGTGAGTTTAGAGAGAGTTGTTCCCGAAGAGGATAAACCTGTCTCTATAAAAATTTCTTAAAACCCTATATACAGAATAGACTTCTGTTGTTATAATGGAAGTCTATTCATATTATATGAGAGAGGTATTATATTATGTATGAAGTTGGAAGGATTATTCCTAGAATAAGATTTAAAGTCAGAGTTGACGGTGAATGGGATACTATTGATAGTCATGTCATAACCGAAGGTAAAAGAGTCGTAATCTTTGCACTGCCTGGCGCATTCACACCAACATGTTCTACTTTTCAATTGCCTGGCTTCGAGGAAGCATATTCTAAATTCAAAGAAAAAGGAATAGACGAAATTTACTGTTTATCAGTTAATGATACATTCGTCATGAATTCTTGGTTTCAAGCTCAAGGAATAGAAAAAGTAAAAGCATTGCCTGACGGAAGTGCAATGTTCACAATAGCACTAGGTGCAAATGTTCAAAAAGATAACTTAGGTTTTGGAACTAGGTCTTGGAGATATGCAATGGTTGTAAACGATACTAGAGTCGAACAGATATTTTTCGAAGATGGTTTTGGTGACAATGCAGAATCAGACCCATACGAAGTTTCTTCACCCGAGAATGTTTTAGAAAATCTTTAAAAACCCACTTGTCAATATGACTATGTTTATGTTAATATAGTCATATGACTTACTTTCAATACAGTTTAAAAGACCTACAGGAACGCAGTTCCGAAAAGAAATTTTCTTATATTACATTCTTTGCAGGCGGTGGTGGTTCATCGTGTGCATATAAACTCGCAGGTGGTGATGTTAGATACATGAATGAGTTTCAACAGATTCATGTAGACACCTATCTTGCAAATTTCCCAAACACAGTTCATGAATGTAAAGATATTAAACAAGTCACAGGTGAAGGTATTATGGAACTCACTGGACTTAAAAAGTTTGAACTGGACATACTAGACGGTTCACCACCTTGTCCACCATTCTCTATGGCTGGAACTAAAAGAGAAGGTTGGGAACAAGAGAAAATGGCTTACGGTATGAAACAACAAAATATCGAAGACCTTACTTGGGAACAAATTAGAATCACAAAAGACTTAATGCCTAAAGTTATTGTATGTGAAAATGTAAAAGGTCTATCTATGGATTATGCAAGAGACCACCTAAACAAAATGGTAAACGATTTTGAAGCATTAGGTTATTCAGTCACATGGAAAGTTATGAAAGGTCATGAACATGGAGTTCCACAAAAGAGAGAAAGGGTATTCATGGTTGGTGTTAGAGACGATGTATTAGATACAATCGGAATGCCATTCATGTGTTTGAGTGGTTTATTTCCACAACCTTCTAATGAAAGAACAAGTATAGGTGAAGCAATTAATGATTTAGTAGACGACCCTACAAATGTCGAAGATGCTAAATACCTAGAACAGGCAATGATTGAAAGTTCAAAAGGTCATTGGGTGCATGGATTTGAAAAACACCCCGACCCCGAACTTTCTCACTGCACTCCCTGTAAAGGGATTGACGGAGTAAACGGAGATAACATGTCTTATATTTCTATAGGAGACCATATTGTAAAACCATGGTATCAAGAAAACATAAGACTAGGAAACATTCCACCCGAGAATGAAAAACATTCTTATTATATGTCAAGGATTGTTCCCGAAAATCTTCCAGCTCATTCACTAACTGAACAAGGTTGTCAACCAAAATTTATGGGTGGTAATCATTTTCATTATAGTGGTAAGAGAATATATACTCCAAAAGAAATGGTTAGACTTATGTCTTTACCAAATGATTATAAAATGACAGGTGATTACAATGACAAAGGTGCAAGGATAGGACTTATGGTTGCACCACTATGTCTATATTACCTAGTAGAACAAATTAAGGAGCAAATATTGGAACCATGGAATTCGTTGCAAAAGTAGACCACGGGTTTAAAGAAACCTTTGATAAATGGAATGGTAAGTTTCTGAAAGAAGATTCTTATGACGAAGTTATATCTTCAATTGGAGTAAAAGAAGATATCATAAAGATATCTAAACCAGTTGCAGCTATAGACGGTGATTCACCACCACTTGCATATATTGTTAAGAATGCATATACTGGAAAAGATTATCAAGATATAAAGGACACATTGTTTTCTATAGACGATGTATCTACTATGAGAGCAAATGCATCAGGCCCAATCGACCACGAAGAAATGAAAAAGAAAGGTTTGATTGAAGGAGTCCATTATAAATTAAGAACACCTAACTCTTACTACCCTCTTAAAAAGAATGGTAAGTTCAATCGTATTGCAGAGGCAAATGCAATTCATTCAGTATTGATTGGATATAAAAGAGGAAGATTTACAGGAATGATTAATCCTAGTGGTTGGATGAAAAAGAAATCTAATCAAGAGAAATGGGAAGTATTACAAAGAATTGCACCCCTCAATGAGGCTGCATTAAAGAAAGCCTCCCCCAGTGTGTGGCGTCAGCAGAGAGCATTTGCTGACAACTATATTGAAAGTAAGTATCACATAGGGGGAGCACCTATTACAGCTTTATCTGCAAACAGATATTCAAGTGAAGGGACTGCAAAAATGTCTGCACACTTAGACGGTAAAGATTTAGAATTTGGATTGACAACAATGTGTGTTTTTAGAATCGGTGATTTTAAAGGTGCATATCTTTGTTTTCCAAGATACGGAATTGCAATTGAAGCTGACGATGGTGATGTATTGATTGCAGATTCTAATGAATTACATGGAGTCACACCTATCGAAGGAAACGGTGTAAGACTATCATGTGTTGCATATTGTGATGAACATGTTGCAACAAAGGGTATCGGTGGAAAATCCGAGAATCCTATCGGGCCCCATAATAAAGATAAACAAGGGTCACTCGATGAATTCTTTTAACCGTTGTATACTGGGTATGAAGGTATATAACACTTTTGCAAAAGGAGTATAACCATGCAATTGAATTATGATATAGAGAGAAGCAGAAAAGCTTATCCTCCCATTACTGGTAATGGAATCAAAAAAAATCTCGGGAGACAGGACGGCCCGTTGTCTAGGTTGGTGACAACAGACGAAAATGGTGTTCTAAAACAACCAAGGCAAATTGCTTTGGAAGACAACCAATATGGAATAGTAAAAGACTTTCAACAATTTGGAGTTGATTACAGTAAAGAACCTATGGTTGTTGAACTGAGAGGTGACGGACAACTCGAACTCATTTCGGGTTTCGGTAGACTTTCTGCATTATTATCAATGGGTATCAATAGATACTTTTACGAAGTCTTACAATTTGAGTCTCCAAAAGACAAAATCAAATGGAAAAGACTATTCAATACTGGAGACGACCATAGAAAAAAGGGAACTCCAAATACACTAGACACATACAAAAAAGGTTTAGTGGAAATGAAACATGCAAGTTGTATCAATTGGAGAGATGACGATGTTTGTAGAGCAGAAATCAGAGATATGTCTGATGGAACTCTTTCAGATACAGAAGTTGAAACTGTATTGAATAGATTTAGACAGAGTAATACTAAAGAAGAAAATGTTGTAGGATATACAACAAATGAAGCTAACAAAACAGCAAAACTATTAGGACAACCAACTAAAGGTTATGTCAAAAATACTTCTAATCCTGCTTGGGATAGAAGTGGTTATTGCAGATATGAAGGTAATTTTAGTAGTAAAATCTACGATATAGTAGAACTATATGATAACTATGGTGCAAAAATTGAAATCGTAGGTTTCATAATGAATCCAGTTCACGACAGAATTGAGAAACAAAGAAAAGATTATCTCAAAGGTTTCAACAGAGCAAAAGCTTGGATGAAAAAACATCTAAAGCCTGAGTATCATGACATAGTTGTGTTCAAAGGATTTCTTCCACAAATTACAACTGCCGACCCAAAACAAAATGGTTTACCTAGGGAGAGAGATTTAGTATTATGATATTTCTAATTGGAGGAATACCATGTTCGGGTAAGTCAACACTTACCCGAAATCTCATTAGTCGACTCCCCGACCCAGTTGATATTGAACCTAAAAAACTATTCAAGTGTCAAGAACATGGAGATATATTAGTTGTAGGTAGATATCCCGAGGGAGAAACTTTTGGTGGAACAGATAAATTATCTCATGGTTCTATTCCACATTTTAGAGAATTCATTGACGAGGTCACACCTAGATATAAACATACTATTATAGAAGGGGATAGATATTTTCGTAATGAAGATATAGAATGGTTGTTAGATAATCATGAAGCAAAAGTTATCATACTAACAGTTCATATAGAGATAGAACATGATAGACATAATTTGAGAGGAGATACTCAATCGGAAGTATGGTTGCAAGGTAGAAGAACTCAAATAGATAATATTAGAAAGAACTTTAATCTCATGGATAGATTAATCATACATGATAATTATGATATACAACAATCTATGAAAATGGAAGATTACATATATGGAAAAATTATTCAGTAAAACATACATAGTTGTAGAAAACCCACATGAGAAGGACGCTGCAATAGAAATTATTGACGGTGAATGGAAAGGATTAGTATACCAATATGGTAAAGTAGAGTTCGTTGAGAATAAGAATCATTTAAACTTTCAAAGAACAATACGAAGGATACCCGAAGGTGGTGACCTTGATGAACTCCTAAATAATAACGAACTCAACAATCTTATGGGAGACATACTTGTTGAACTTATGCAAGAACAAATCGAGAGGGATAAGCATGAACATAGAAAAATTGAAGGAACAAATAAAGCGACATGAAGGTGAAGTATTGGAAGTATACGCAGATTCATTGGGTTATCTTACACTGGGTGTTGGACACCTCATACAACCTAATGACCCCGAACATGGGCAACCAGCTGGAACTCCAGTAAGTCAAGAAGTAGTTGACGAATATTACGCAATAGATTTTGACAAACATTTAGAAGAAACAAAACATGTCATAGGATATGATGTTTTTGACGGACTTCCTGGCGAGATACAAGAAGTTTTAGTTAACATGTGTTTCAACTTAGGTGGAACAAGATTAGGTAAATTTAGAAACATGTTGAATGCAGTAGAAGACCACGATTGGGAAAAAATGGCAGTTGAGATGGAAGATAGCCGTTGGTTTAGACAAGTTGGAAGAAGGTCTGTAGAGTTGCAAGAAATTGTGAGAAATGTATGAACCAATAAAAGGATACAAAGTTAAATGTATCCGTCTCAATACAGGTGAGGTTATTATGGGTTTTGTGAAGAAAACTCCAAATGGATTTGAAATCATAGAACCACAAATTATACTTACCGTTGCAGAGAACAATCAAATGGAAGTAAATTTTGCACCATGGATACCATATGCAAGAGATTACCATTTTAGAATATTAGACCAGCAAATACAAACAGTATTTGACCCTAAACCCGAACTCACACAAAACTTTAAGTTTGTGACGGGGAATCAACCGAGAGGAGATTTGAAAGAGTTTATTGAGGAAAAAAATGAAAGAAAAAGTAATAAAAATAATAGCTGACCATCTTAAAATAGATGAGTCAACTGTATCACTTGACTCCCAAATAATTGAGGATTTAGGTGCAGATTCTTTACATATAGTAGAATTGGTAATGGAGATAGAAAATAATTTTGACATTACTATACCTGATGATGATGCAGAAGGTTTAACAACTGTAGGTAAAGTTGTAGAATATGTGGAGGACTATGCATAATGGATTTTTTAAATAGAGTCATGACTGCTCAGGTAGGACAAGCTGATGCAATGATTGAAAAACATAAAATCAACATAGAAGTATTAACTAAAAATGCAAGTGGTGTTGCAGACCACCCCGACTTAATGAAAACAGTTGAAGATGAACTGAATCAAATTGGTCACTGGGAAGAAATTAAATCAGTTGCACTAAAACATTTCGATTTCGAAAAGAAAAGAACCTTGACAGAATAGTATCCCTCTAGTATAATTATATTATGGATTTCTATACAAGTGTTTGTCGCACGAGAGACAAGATTCTCGTAAAAGGTTATAAAGGAAACAAACAAGAAAAGATTGCAGTTTCCTATAGACCCAATCACTATATCCCCTCAAAGAAAGGAGAAACAGCATTCCGTTCATTGGACGGAAGACACCTTGAAGCAGTAAATCTAAACTCCATGGGTGGTGCAAGAAAATTCAGAGAGAGATATGCTGGAGTTGACGGATTTGAAATCCATGGATATGACAGATATATCTACACATATATTGCAGACAGATTCAAGGGTGATATAGAATACAATCAGAAACTAATCAAAACTGCTTCTCTTGATATCGAGTGTGAGTGTGAGGACGGATTCCCCGAACCTATACTTGCAAATGAAAAGGTCAATGCAATATCAATCAAACCCTTTGGTAAAGAAACTGTAGTCTTCGGTATCGGCCCATGGGAACATGACAGAACAGATGTAATCTATCACAACTGTAAAAACGAACCACAACTTCTTATAGAATTTATCAAATACTGGAGAAAAGAATCCTTTGATATTATCACAGGCTGGAATGTAAACTCATTTGATATTACATATCTCTGTAATCGTATCGACAAGATACTTGGAGAAGACGAA
>CEWK01094024.1_pt1 | contig 17535 bp, 16 predicted proteins | sample 531431 | NCBI WGS metagenome assembly CEWK01 (sample SAMEA2623059, study PRJEB7988) | marine metagenome | isolation source: saline water (ENVO:00002010), including
GCAAAGAATTTATAAAGCAGCAAGAAAATGTGGTTATTTAAAAGGCCTTATCGAACCATTAGAGCCTAGGGATGCAAAAAAAGTACCTAAGAATAAGATATTATATTTAGCCACTGGTAGCCAAGGAGAGCCCATGGGTGCAATGAATAGGATAATTAATGGTGTACACCCTGATGTTCATTTAGAAAAAGGAGATGCTGTAATTTTTTCCTCAAAAATTATTCCAGGTAATGAAAAAAAATTATACTATTTACAAAATTTGATTGTAAAAAATAAGATTGAAATGATAAGTGAAGAAAACGCTTTTGTTCATGTTTCTGGACATCCCAACAGAGATGATTTAAAAGATATGTATAATTGGGTGAAACCCCAATGTGTTATACCTGTTCATGGAGAACATCGTCATATGGCGGAACATGTTTCTTTTGCCAAAGAAATGCAGATACCAAAAACTTTGTTAATTGAAAATGGAGATATAATTAAGCTCCTCCCTGGAAATAAGCCAGAAATTATTGACAAAGCACCATCAGGTAAAATTTATCTCGATGGAAAAGTAAATGTTGAAACAGACTCTCAATCTATAAAAGATAGAAAAAACTTATCTGTGAATGGATATCTCGAAATCACTCTTATTGTATCCAATAGTGGTAACATTAAGAAACCTATAATTTCATATAAAGGAATACCTGAAAAATATGAAGATGATAACTTTATATTTGATATGGAAGATGAAATAATGAATATTTGCAGAACTTTTTCAATGAATAATAAAAAACAACAACAAAACCTTATTGAAACTCTCAAACAAAATTGCAGAAGAATCGTTAGAGAGAAAACAGGAAAAAAACCCTTTACTAATATCAATATTGCTAGAATTTAATGGGTGTAACAGGTTCTATAATCGTTTATGTAATGATTTGGTGGATAATATTTTTTTCAGTGTTACCTATAGGAATTCAATCAAATAAGGAAGTTTTTAAGGAGAAAATTGAAGGTATGGATCCTGGAGCCCCAAAAAATCCAAAAATAGCAAAAAAATTTTTTATTACCACATTAATTACTACTATAATTTTTTTAGTCATATATTATCTTGTTGAGGTTGAATTATTAAATTTAAGAAAGCTTTTGCAATAATGTATCTTTCAAAATTATTTATTCCCATTACAAAAGATTTACCTACAGAAGCCAAGATTAAGTCTCATCAACTTATGCTTAGAACAGGTATGATAAAACAGTCTTCAGCAGGAATTTATTCCTGGCTTCCCCTTGGTTTTAAAGTAATGAAAAAAATTGAGCAAATAGTGCGAGAGGAACAAAATTTAATCGGCGCTCAAGAAATGTTAATGCCAACTATTCAATCGTCAGAAATATGGAAAGAAAGCGGAAGATATGAAGATTATGGTGAGGAAATGTTAAGAATAAAAGATCGACAGGGGAGAGAAATGCTTTATGGCCCAACGAATGAAGAACTTATTACAGATGTTTTTAGATCAAGTGTGAAATCTTATAAATCACTTCCACAACTTCTTTATCATATTCAATGGAAGTTTAGAGACGAAATAAGACCAAGGTTTGGAGTTATGAGATGCAAAGAATTCTACATGAAAGACGCCTACTCCTTTGATTTATCTGACCAAGAGGCTGAAAAGTCATATAATAAAATGTTCTATTCTTACTTAAAAACATTTAATAGGTTAGAGTTAAAAGCTATACCGATGGCCGCAGATACTGGTCCGATTGGAGGAGATCTTTCTCATGAATTTGTAATATTAGCAGAAACAGGCGAGAGTGATATTTATGCTGATAAGAATATTTTTGAAATAAATATCAATCAATACAAATTTGAAGATAAATCTCTAAAAAAAATGAGAGAAGATTATACAAAAATTTATGCAGTTACTGACGAAAAATATAAAAAAGAGGATTTTAATAAATCAGTAAAAAAAGAAAATCAAATTATTACAAAAGGTATTGAAGTTGGTCATATCTTTTATTTTAGCGATAAATATTCAAAACCAATGAATTGCTTAATCGATGATAAAAATGGAAAAAAAACTTCAGTAAAAATGGGCTCTTATGGAATAGGAGTCTCAAGACTGGTTGGAGCAATTATTGAAGCAAAGTACAATAAAGATGTAATGAAATGGCCTAAATCAATATCACCTTTTGATGTGGTGATCATACCAAGTATAAGTAAAAATAACAGAGAAAATCTGGATAAGGGTGAAAAAATCTATAAAGAACTTAAAAAACAAAATATTGACGTATTGTTAGATGATGTTGATGAAAGTATGTCTAATAAATTTAAAAAACATGACTTGATTGGGGTTCCTTATCAAATAATCATTGGCTCAAAATCTGAGGGTAATGATTTTGAATTCAAAGAGCTAAAATTCAAAAGTGAAATTTTAAGTCTAGATAAAATAAAATCTAAATTAAAAACTTAATACATTGTTTACTGCAGCAGAAAGACTTATTTCTTTAAGAAATCTTAGACCCAAAAAAAAAGAAGGGTTCTTAAAAATTATATCAATTTTTTCTTTCTTAGGAATAATGTTAGGAGTTGCAATATTGATAATAGTCATGTCAGTAATGAACGGGTTTAAAACTGACTTGACAACAAAAATTTTAGGCCTTAATCCACATATAGTTGTTCAGCCCAACGGTTTTAAAATAGATGATGATTTTATTTTTAAATTAAAAGATAATTTTAAAGATATTAGTGTAAGTAAATCTTATAGTGGAGAAGGAATTATTATAAGTAATAATAATGCTAAAGGTTTAATTTTTAAAGGTGTTGATATAAAAGAAAAAAAAACAAATGATTTCTTTAAAAATTTTATCTCACAAGGAAGTCTAAATGATTTTAATACTAATAAGATTTTTATTGGCACAGAACTTGCTTATAATTTAAATTTGCAAATAGGCGATAGGATGAATTTAATGTCATCGGCTTTTGTTGCGACACCTTTAGGAAGTTTACCAAAACAAGAAAATTTTGAAGTAGCTGGTATTTTTAATACAGGTTTTTTAGAATTTGATCAAAATGTCATTTTTTTAAATATCGATGATGCACTTTCACTTTTTGATAAAGAAAAAAAAGATCAGAACATTGAGATCTATTTAAAAGATCCACTAAAAGCTAATTCGTTCAAAGAAAAACTTTACAAACTAAATCAAAATTATTTTGTTTATACTTGGTCAGATATGAACAAATCTCTTTTTAGTGCTCTTAAAGTAGAGAGAAATGTGATGTTTATAATTCTATCTTTAATAATTGTTGTAGCCGCTTTCAACATTATTTCTGGCCTTACTATACTCATAAAGAATAAAACAAAAGAGATAGCAATTTTAAAGACATTAGGTTTCAGCAATCAATCAATTAAAAAGACATTTTTTTTAACAGGAATGACAATTGGTTTTTTTGCTACATTAAGCGGAATCATTTTGGGAATATTATTCTCTTTAAACCTTGAAAAAATAAGAATTTTTCTATTAATAGTATTCAATTTTGAAATTTTTCCATCTGATATATATTTTTTAGATAAATTACCAAGCGAGATAAATATTAATTCAATTTTAATTATCTTTGTGATTTCTCTTACTATTTCAGCTATTTCCTCTTATTTACCAGCAATGAGAATTTCAAAAATGAACACTTTTAGAGCTTTGAGATATGAGTAAATTTTTATTAGAGACCAAAAATTTAAAAAAAACTTTTGAACATGCTAATGGCCATATAACTTTATTTGATAAACTAAATATCAAAATAAAAGAGGGAGATCTTGTAGCTCTGTCAGGCCCCTCTGGCTCTGGTAAATCATCTTTGCTTTATCTGCTAGCATTGCTTGACGAACCAACAAAAGGATTAATTTCTTTCAATAAAAAAGATACAAATAATCTTTCAAATTATGAAAAAGATGACCTAAGAAGAAATAATATTTCCTTTATATTTCAAGACAATAATCTATTATCTGATTTTACTGCAATTGAGAATGTAATGATGCCTTTAATAATCAAAGGTGAAAATAAAAAAGTTATAAAAAATAAAGCTGAGAAAATCTTAAAAGATTTAAAAATATTAAACAGATCAAACCATTTTCCTAACGAACTTTCAGGGGGAGAACAACAAAGAGTGGCAATAGCTAGAGCGTTGATTGCAGAAACTAAGCTAATCTTAGCAGACGAACCAACTGGAAATTTAGATTTTAAAACATCAAAGGAAATTATTTCGCTTTTTATAAAATTAAAGAAATTGAAAAAAACTGTAATATTTGCAACTCACAATAGAGAATTTGCTAACAGGTCTGATTACAAGTTGTTTATTTCTGACGGTGTTATAAAACAGATCGATGCTCGCAAGTGACAAAACGTTCAATAATTTTAAAATTCATACTCAATACTCAATTTGTGAGGGCGCAATTAAAATTGATGAATTAGCTGAATATTGTAAATTAAATAAAATCAAATCCCTTGGCTTAGCTGATAGTTATAATCTTTGTGGTGCATTAGAGTTTTCTGAAAAACTTTCTAAAGTTGGTACTCAACCTATTATAGGTACACAAATTAACATTAAAGCTTTTAATACTATTGGAAAAATATCGCTATACGCTCAAAGTGAAGTTGGGTACAAAAATCTAACTAAACTATCTTCTATGAGTTATTTAAAAAGCAATGAAATGGAAGACCCATCTTGCGAATTAAAAGATTTGTTAGAAAATAGTAAAGATCTCATTCTACTCACTGGAAATTACAAAGACTTTTTTGGAAATTTATTTTACGCGAATAAAATTAAAAATTTTGATGAAGCAATTAAATCTTTAAAAAACCATTTTGAAAACCGAATATACTTTGAAATTCAAAGACATTACGAAAGCGAAGAAACTTATTTTGAAAATCACATACTAAATTGTTCAAAAATATATAATATTCCTTTAATTGCATCTCAGGAAGTTTTCTATATTCAAAAAGAAATGTATGAGGCACACGATGCTTTGATATGCATAGGTCAAAAAAATTTTGTAGATGATAAAAATAGATTTAAATTTAGTAATCAGCATTTTCTTAAAAATAATGATGAATTAACAAAACTTTTTGCTGATCTACCCGAGGCTTTAGAAAATAACTTTAATTTCCACTTAAGATTTAACTTTAAACCAAAAAAATCAAAGCCTATTTTACCATCAATAGCTAATCAAAGCGGTAATTCACCCGAGAAAGAACTTTATAATCAAGCTAAAAGTGGTTTGGAAAATAGAATAAATAATTTTGTTAAAAAAACCAATACAAGTCAATCAAATCAACAATTACAAAAAATTTATGAAGATAGATTGAATCACGAACTCAATATTATTAATTCAATGGATTATGCCAGTTATTTCTTAATAGTCTCAGATTATATAAAATGGGCAAAAAAAAATTCTATACCCGTAGGACCCGGAAGAGGGTCTGGCGCAGGATCACTTGTAGCATATAGTTTAGACATTACTGATCTTGATCCTATAAATTACAATCTAATTTTTGAGAGATTTTTAAATCCTGACAGAATTTCCATGCCAGATTTTGATATCGACTTTTGTGAGGAAAAAAGAGATAAAGTTTTTGAATATCTAAAATCCAAATACAAGGGTGGAGTGGCCCATATAATTACTTTTGGGAAACTGAAAGCAAGAATGGCACTCAGAGACGTAGGTAGAGTGCTTGGTTTATCTTACGGACATGTCGATAGACTTTGCAAGATGGTACCTTTTGATCCATCGCGTCCACTTACATTACAAGAGTCTATTGATCGAGAACCAAGGTTCAAAAATGAAATAAAAAATAATCCTAAAGTACAAAAACTCCTGGAATTATCCTTAAAACTTGAGGGACTCAATAGAAACATGGCTACTCATGCGGCAGGAGTAGTGATTGCAGGTAATAAATTAGCGGAACAATTTCCTCTATACGTTGATCATAGTTCAAATCTTATTTTACCTTCGACACAATACGATATGTACTCTTCAGAAAATGCTGGATTAGTAAAGTTTGATTTATTAGGCCTTAAAACACTAACGGTGATTGATAAAACCTTAAAGAAATTAAAAGATAAAAATATAGATTTGGATATAACTAAAATTGATCTAAAGGATAAAAAAGTTTTTTCTCTTCTTTCTACAGGTGAGACAACTGGATTATTCCAATTAGAAAGTGCCGGCATGAGAGAAGCAATTAAACAAATGAAACCAAACAAACTAGATGATATAATTGCTTTAGTGGCCCTATATCGACCAGGGCCAATGAACAATATACCAATTTATAACGATTGCAAAAATGGTTTTAAAGAACCAGACTATATTCATCCTGTTTTAAAAGAAATTCTCAAACCTACTTACGGAATAATCATATACCAAGAACAAGTTATGCAGATTGCTCAAACTTTAGCCGGATTTACTGCTGGGGAAGCAGATATTTTAAGACGAGCTATGGGAAAGAAAAAAAAAGCTGAATTAGATAAACAGAAAGAGAGATTTATTAATGGAGCTATTAAAAATGGCATTAAAAAGGATGTGGCAAATTTTGTTTTCACTAAAATTGAACCTTTTGCTCAATATGGATTTAACAAAAGTCACGCAGCTGCATATGCTTTAATTGCTTATCAAACTGCTTTTTTGAAAACTTATTATAAGGAAGATTTTATTGCAGCAACTATGTCAACAGAGCTAACAAACACTTCCAAGCTTCGTGAGTTTGTTGAAGAAATAAAAAGACTTAATATTGAAATCATAAGACCCTCAATCAATGAATGTTCTGCAGACTTTAAATCTGTCGACAAAAAAATTTATTATGGACTTGGCGCAATTAAGAATGTTGGTTTCGAGGCAATTTCAAATATAGTTCAAGAACGAAAAAAAAACGGAAAATTTAAATCTTTTTCAGATTTTATCAAAAGAGTTGACATAAAAGATGTCAACAAACTTCAACTAGAAGGATTAACAAAGGCTGGAACCTTTGATACATTTGAAAAAAATAGAAAAAAAATATTTGTATCTATTCCAAAAATTTTGCAAGAAATAAAAAACTATAATGATGATAGAAAAAATAATCAGTCAAATCTTTTTGAGATTAGTGGAAATTTTGATAAAGAATTTCAATTTCTACCATCAGAGAACTGGAAAGCTAAAGATTTGTTGACTGAGGAATTTAAATCTTTAGGATTTTATATTTCTAACCATCCGCTAAATGAATACGAGGATTTTTTTAATCAACTTAAAATTACTTCCTATAGTAAATTTCTTAGTAATGATACAAATGAGGGATTAGTTGCAGGTACAATTATGTCAATTCAAGAAAAAAAAAGCTCTAAAGGAACACCCTATGCTATTATCAAATTTAGCGATCAAAAAGAGGAATTTGAATTATTTCTTTTTGCAGAAACATTGGTATCAAACCGGGAAAAATTAAAAGAATCTGAATCTTTTATAATAAGTTTGCATAAAGATAAAATTTTTGGGGATAATACAAGAAGAAGAGTAAATGTAAAAAAAATCTTACCTTTAGAAGAAGTAATTAACAAGCCATATGAAAAAGTAGTAATAGAGCTGAAAGAAAATTTTAAAATTGACGAGATAAAGAAAATTTTGTCTCTCTCGGGTGATACAGAAGTTCAAATTGTAATAAAAGATAGAAATAAAAAGGTTTATTATTCTCTCCAAAAAAATAGGAAATTTGAAATAAAGCACTTTAAAGCTTTAAAAGCCATGGAATATGTAGCAAAAATAATTGTTTAGTTAGTTGATTTTTTACCTCTTTTGTATATATCAGTTAATAATTTCGCACACAGTTGTAAGGGTGCTGCCCTACCGGTCCAAATTTGGAATTACTGTGGTGGATTAACCGGAAAATTATGAACGTACCAAAGATAGATATAAAACAATTATTAGAAGCTGGAGTGCATCTAGGTCACAAAACGTTAAGATGGAATCCAAAAATGAAAAAGTTTATTTTTGGAGAAAAAAATTCAATTCACATAATAGATTTAACTCAAACTGTAGACTTTTTAAAAAACGCTTTAGTCCAGGTTCATAAGGTGATCTCTGGCGGTGGAAAATTATTAGTCGTTTCTACTAAGAAACAAGCATCTGAACAGGTAAGTGAGTTAGCAAAAGAGACTGGTCAATATTATGTTAATTACAGATGGCTTGGGGGCATGCTAACCAATTGGAACACAATACAGAATTCAATTAAAAGATTAAAAAAATTAGACGAACAATTGTCAAAGGAAAATCTAGGATTTACCAAAAAAGAAATTTTAAAATTTAGCAAAGAAAGAGAAAAATTAAAAAGATCTTTGGGTGGAATTTCAGAAATGAGAAAAACTCCTGATTTAATATTTATAATTGATACAAATATAGAATCTTTAGCTGTAGCAGAAGCTAGAAAGCTCGGGATTCCAATAATTGCAGTCCTTGATACTAATTCTGATCCAACTGGAATTAATTTTCCAATCCCAGGAAATGATGATGCGAGAAGATCAATTAACCTATACTGTGAGCTTTTAAAAAATACAATCAAAGATGCAGAAAAATTCATAAAAGGTTCTGAAGAAAATTTTGATAAAGAAAAAAAAGCTGAGATCAAAAAGAAATAATTTTTTTAATTCGTAAATGTCAGATAAAGATTCGCTAAAAAAAATTAAAAAGTTAAGAGAGATGACAGGTGTAGGATTTAAAGACTGTAAGGCCGCGTTAGATGAAACAAAAGGCGATATTGAAAAATCTGTAGAGTTTTTAAGAAAAAAAGGAATTGCAAAAGCCTCAAAAAAAATGGAAAGGATTGCCTCCGAAGGTCTAGTTTTAGTCAAAGAAGAAAACGGCATTATATCAATAATTGAGATAAACAGTGAAACAGATTTTGTAGCTAAAAATTCCGACTTTATTAATTTTTGCAAAGAGTTATCTGAAATAAATTTCTTAGTAAAAGGAGATCTCAACGAATTAAATAACTCAAAAATGACCAATGGTAATACTGTTAAAGATAATTTATTAAATCTAATTTCTAAAATAGGAGAAAAAATTATTATTAGAAGAGCTAAATTTTTTGACAATTCAAAAGGTTTGAATTTTTTTTACGTACATTCAGCTTTACAAAAAAATATCGGGAAAATTATTTCAGTAGTAAAAATTGAGGGTATATCTAAGGGTAAAAATGATGACTTAGGAAATAAAATTGCAATGCATATCGCAGCATCAAATCCAATAGCAATTGACAATAAAGATATAGATCAAAAAATTATTGACAAGGAACTTGAAATAATAAAAGCAGAAATCATCAACTCTGGTAAGCCAAAAGAAATGGTTGAAAAAATATCTAAAGGTAAAATTACAAAATTTATGAATGAAAATTCTTTAATTAATCAAATATGGATTATGGACCCTAAAAAAAAAGTTTTAGATGTTTTGAAAGAAAATTCATTTGAAAAAGAATTAAAAATTTTAGATTTTGTTAAATATAGAGTTGGAGAGGGTGTGTAAAAGTGAGTAGTGAATTTAATGAAAAAAATTATTCATCAAAAATGGATAAAAGCATTTCATCGTTTAAAAAAGATATTTCAACTTTAAGAACTGGAAGAGCAAACGTAAACATGCTCGACACAATTAAAGTGGATGTATATGGTCAGTTAATGCCTATAGATCAATTAGGCACTGTGAGCGTTCCCGAAGCTAGATTAATTTCAATACAAGTTTGGGACAAGTCTAATACTAACTTGATAGAGTCAGCAATACAAAAGTCGGATCTCGGAATTAATCCTCAAATAGACGGTCAGATGATTAGGTTGAGAATACCTGATTTGACCGAAGAAAGAAGAAAAGATTTAATCAAAATACTTAAAAATATGGGTGAAAAAGCCAAAATATCTTTAAGAAATATTAGAAGAGAAGCTAATGAAGAACTTAAAAAAAAACTTAAAGACAAAAATATATCTGAAGACCAGAATAAAAACTTTGAAAAGACAATTCAAAAGCTTACTGATTTAAATGTATCAAACATAGAAAAGATTCTTACACAGAAAGAAAAAGAGATAATTCAGATATGAATAAGCTCAACCATATTGCCTTTATTATGGATGGCAATGGCAGGTGGGGAAAAAAAAGGAATAAAAGTAGAAATCATGGACATCTTCAAGGAGTTGAAACTGTAAAGAAGATAGTTAAGACATCGATTAAGTTAAAAATTCCAATAATAAGTTTCTATGTATTTTCCTCAGAAAATTGGAAAAGACCAAGAAATGAAATAAATTTTCTTTTAAAATTAATTAAAAATTATTTTTCTAAAGAGATAGAAAGTGTAATTACGCAAGGGATTAGATTAAATATACTTGGAGAAACAAATAGATTATCTTCAGATTTAAATAACATTTTAAAAAAAAGTGAAAAATTGACAAAAAGAAATAGAAAAATCGTAGTTAACTTGGCTATAAATTACGGTGCTAAAAATGAGATTATTAGAGCATTTAAAAAATCAAAGAAAAAATTTACACTTAAGAATTTTGAAAAAAGTCTTTATACAAAAAAACTACCAAATCCAGATATTCTTATAAGGACAGGTGGACAAAAACGTTTAAGTAACTTTATGTTGTGGCAACTAGCATACACAGAACTATTTTTTTTAAATAAATTATGGCCAGAATTTAATTCTAATGATTTGAAAAAAATTATTAGAAAATATAAAATTATTAAAAGAAACTTTGGTGGTTTATGATATCCATAAATTTAAAAAAAAGAATAATTACAACCATTATACTATTCCTTTTAGTTTCTATTATGTTCAAATCGATTTTTTTTTTATCGTATGTATTAATTGTTCTTGGAGTTTTATCTTTACAGGAATTTTTTAAAATAATGCAAAAAATATTTAAAAACAAATTTTTTTTATTGATTATAAACTTATTTTTTTCAACCTACGTTTTTTTACTATGTTTCTTTTTTCTATATTTTTCAAGTTCACTAAATTTAAAGATTTTAATTTTTTTTATTTTGCTTTGTTGTGTGGCTTCCGACATTGGCGGATACATATTTGGAAAAATGTTCAATGGTCCTAAATTAACAAAGATAAGCCCAAATAAAACTATTGCTGGAGCAATAGGCTCGATTTTAGCTACAATAACTTTAATGTCATTATTTAGTAACCATTTTTATAAAAACTTTGGATTAAATATTATTTTAATAGGGTTAATCATATCTTTACTCTGTCAATTAGGTGATTTATTTTTTTCGTATTTAAAAAGAAAAACTAAAATTAAAGATACTGGAAAAATTTTACCAGGTCACGGGGGAGTTTTAGATAGAATTGATGGAATATTAATTGGTTTACCTTTTGGCTTTATTGCATTTTTATTACTATATTAAATGAAAAAACTTATATCAATTCTTGGATCAACAGGATCCGTGGGCTTAACAACATTAAAAGTTGTTGAAAAGAATAATTCATTTAAAATTAATTTACTTTCTGCAAATAAAAATTTTAAATTAATTAATAATCAGATTAAAAAATATAAACCTAACTATTTTATTATAAATAATTATGCCATTTTTAAAAAAATTGATAAAAAATTTAAAAATAAAAAAATTAAAATATTTAACAAATTTGATAATAAAGTTATAAAAAAAAAATCTGATATTACTGTTGCTGCGATTCCAGGTCTTTCTGGTCTTTTACCCACCCTTAAAATGATTAAGTTAAGTAAAAAAATTCTCATTGCTAATAAAGAAGCAATTATTTGTGGATGGGATTTAATAAAAAAAGAAATATCAAAATATAACTCTAAGATAATCCCTATTGACTCCGAACATTTTTCAATTTCAAAACTAATTGAAAACCATAATATAGATGAAATAAAAAAAATTTATATCACAGCCTCTGGCGGACCATTTTTAAACTATAATTATCAAAAGTTAAAAAAAATCAAAGCAAAAGACGCTTTAAAACATCCCAAGTGGAAAATGGGAAAAAAGATTACAATAGACTCATCTACCTTAATGAATAAAATTCTTGAAATTGTAGAGGCACAAAAATTATTTAATGTTCCTGAGAATAAGATTGAAATTATAATTCATCCAGAGTCACTTGTTCACGCAATAATAAAATTCAAAAACGGACTTTCGAAATTTTTATATCATGAAACAACAATGATTATACCTATAGTAAATGCTATTTTTGATAAAGAAGTTGATATTGAAAAATATTATGTCAAAGATAGACAGAATAAAAATGATATTAAAGATTTAACTTTTCAAACAGTGAATGAGAAAATCTTTCCTATAATAAGGATAAAAAGAAGGTCAAACGAATATCCGTCTACATCAATAATCATTAATGCAAGTAATGAAATATTAGTTGATCTATTTCTTCAAAAAAAGATACCTTTTTTAGGGATTTCTAAAACCATTATGAGGATTCTGGATGATCGAAACTATAAAAAGTATGCTATAAGAAAACCTAAAAATATCAATGAAATAGTGGAGATAGATAACTGGGCGCGTAACAAAACTTTGAAAATTTTAGATCAAAATGTTTAAAAAAATTTATACAATTTTATTTATCTTAATTTATTGTTCTATTTCAAAAGCTGAAATAGTAAATCAGATTAAAATTGACGGTAATAAAAGAGTCTCAAGTGAAACAATATTGCTATATGGGGAAATTGAGAAAAATAAAGATTTATCTGAAAATGATCTAAATAAAATCTTGAATAATCTATACTCAACTAACTTTTTTGAAGATGTAAAAGTTGATCTAAAAAATAATATATTGAGAATTACTGTTCAAGAATACCCAGTAATCAATCAATTAATTATCACTGGTGAGAAAAAGAGTAGTACAATTGAACAAATTAAAAAGGTTATTTATTTAAAAGAGAAAAAATCGTTTATAAGATCATATTTAACTAATGACATAGAATTAATAAAGTCTCTTTATGCATCTCAAGGTTACAATTTTGCAAAAATCGATGCCAAAATAAATAAAATAGACGAAGAAAATCTAGAATTACTTATTGAAATTTCAAAGGGACAGAAAACAGAAATTTCATCTATAAATTTTATTGGGAACAAAACTTTTAGATCAAAAAGATTAAGAGATGTAATAGCTAGCGAAGAAGATAAATTTTGGAAATTTATTTCACGAAATACCGTTTTGAGTGAAAATTTAATTAACTTAGATAAAAGATTATTATTAAATTATTATAAGTCTAATGGGTTCTATGATGCAAAAATAAGTTCAAATATTGCAGAGATTAGTAAAGAGGGTAATGTTAATTTGGTTTATACGATAGATGAAGGAAAAAGATATACGATAAATAAAATTTCTACAAAAATTGACAAAGTATTTGATAAAAAAATTTTTTTTCCTTTAAATGACGTTTATAAAGAATATGTAGGTGAATATTATTCCCCTTTCAAAGTAAAAAAACTATTGGAGGAAATTGATTTGTTAATTGATGAGAATAATCTGCAATTTATAGAACATAATGTTCAAGAAATTGTAAGTAATGATACAATAGATATTATTTTTAATATTTTTGAAGGTGAAAAGAATTTAATTGAGAGAATAAATATAACCGGAAATAACACAACAAGCGAAAACGTAATCAGAGGAGAACTACTCTTAGATGAGGGAGACCCTTTAACAAATTTAAATCTTGAAAAATCAATAGCTGAAATCAAAGAAAGAAGAATTTTTGGTGAGGTTAAATACAATGTTAAAGATGGAAGTCAAAAAAATCTAAAGATAATAGATATCGAAGTAGAGGAAAAACCAACGGGTGAAATAAGTGCTGGTGCTGGTATAGGAACCTCTGGTGGAAATTTAGCTTTTAATATTCAAGAAAATAATTGGATGGGCCAAGGTAAAAAACTAGGTTTTGAAATTCTATTAGATGAGGAGTCTATCGCTGGAGAGTTTAGTTATAATGACCCTAATTACGACTTTTTGGGTAATTCAATTTTTTATGCTATTTCTAGTGAAAAAAATGACAGGCCAAATCAAGGCTATGAAAATTCAATTGTCTCAGGTTCTATTGGCACATCTTTCGAACAATATAGAAATGTTAAAGTTAATTTAGGATTAAGTGCAAGTTATGATGACTTGTCAACTGACGGTTCAGCTTCATCATCTTTAAAAAAACAAGCTGGTGAGTTTGAAGAAATATCTGCTAATTATGGTTTTACATTTGATAAAAGAGATAGAGTTTTTATGCCAACAAGCGGTTCGGTAATAAGCTTTAGACAAAATTTACCTGCTTATGCAGACAAAAAATTTATTGGAAACACTTTTAGTGCAAGTAAATATAAATCCTTGGGTGAAAATATTGTTGGTGCTACTAAATTTTATCTTTCTGCTGTAAATGGTGTTGGAGAGGATGATGTAAGATTAAGTAAAAGAAGATCTTTGAGCTCAAGAAGATTAAGAGGCTTTGAGCATAATAAAATAGGTCCAGTCGATGGATCCGACCATGTTGGAGGCAATTATTCAGCAGCATTAAATTTTGAAACGAATCTACCAAACGTCTTACCTGAAAATACTAATGCAGATGTTGGTTTATTCTTAGATTTTGGAAATGTTTGGGGGGTGGACTACGATAGCTCTATTGACGAAAGTAATAAAATTAGATCCTCTACTGGAATAAAATTAGATTGGTTATCACCTCTTGGCCCAATGAATTTTGTTTTATCTCAAGATTTATCAAAAGCAGATACAGATGTGACTGAAAGTTTTTCTTTTAATCTAGGTACAACATTTTAAAAATGCATCTCAAAAAATTTTTTTTAGTTTTAGCAATTATCATTGTCCCTAAATTTTCTCTTATGAGCGAGACTCCTCATTTTATAGATTTTAAATTAATTCTTAACGAGAGCACTGCAGGTAAGAAAGCCCAAGATTTTTTACAAAGCAAGCTCAACAATGGAATTAAAAATTTGAAAGAAAAAGAAAAAAAAATACAAGATGAAGAAAAAAAAATAATTCAGCAAAAAAAAGTTATTTCTACTGATGAATATAAAAAAAAAATTACAGAGTTGAGAAAGAAAATCTCATCTTTACAAAAAGAGAGAAACACTTTGTTACAATCAGTATCTAAATTAAGAACAAAAGCTAGAAACCAGCTTTTAGATAAATTGAATCCAATAATGAAAAATTATATGAAAGAAAAAAATATAAGGATGGTTATTGATAAAAAAGATGTTTTGTTAGCAGATGATAAGCTTGATATTACAAAAGATATAATTTCTTTGTTAAATAAAGAATTAAAGTCGCTTAATCTCAATTAAATTTGAATGAGTTCAAATTTGTTTTTTAAAAGAAAAAAATTTACTTTAAGGAAAATTTTTCCGAAGATTAATTTCAAAAAAGATTTTATTATTAATGAAGTAAAGCCTCTAGGTAGCGCGCAAAAAAATGACTTATCTTTTTTAGACTCTGTAAAATACAAAGAGGAAGCAAGCAAAACCAATGCAGGAGTTTGTATTACTACAGAAAATCTTCAAAAACTTTTACCAAGTCAAACTCAGAGAGTTATAGTGAAAAATGTTCTTTCAGAACTCGCTAATGTAACTTTAAAAATTTATCCATTGTCAGATATTGATTATCCAGATTTCTCATTAAAAAAATCCTCACAACAAAATTACAAATATGTAAAATTTGGAAACAATGTTTTAATTGGTAAAAATGTAAAAATTGGTAAAAATACTTATATAGGATCTAACACTATAATAGAAAGAAATGTTATTATTGGAAGTGGATGTATAATTGGCTCAGGAGTTATAATTAAAAACTCAATTATTGGAAAAAAAGTAATGATACAAGATGGATGTAAGATTGGTCAAAAGGGATTTGGTTTTATTCCCATAAAAGAAAAAAATATTAAATTTCCACATATCGGAAAAGTAAATATAAAGGACAATGTAGAAATAGCTTCTAACTGTACAATTGACCGTGGATCTATTGACGATACTTCAATTGGTAAAAATACTTACTTGGATAACCAAGTACACGTTGCTCATAATGTTAAAATTGGATCTAATTGTATGATTGCTGGGCAAGTTGGTTTTGCTGGTAGTACTTCAATTGGTAATAATGTTTCTATTGGAGGTCAAGCAGGTGTCTCAGGTCATCTTAAAATTGGAGATAATGTTAAAATTGGTGGTGGAAGTGGTGTTGTGAAAGATATTGAAGACAATCAAATAGTAATGGGATATCCTGCAGTTCCTTTTAAAGATTTTTTAAAAAATTCAAAAAAATGAGTGAAAAAGAAATAGATAAAAAGAAGATCGAAAGTTTATTACCTCATAGAGAGCCCATGTTATTAATAGACAAATTAATAAATATAGTTCCGTTGAAATCTGCTACTGCTATTATGAACGTAAAAAAAGATGGTTTTTATGTCCAAGGTCATTTTCCTGGTCAACCAGTTATGCCTGGAGTTTTAATAGTTGAGGCTTTTGGGCAAGCAGCTGCAGCTCTCACAGCTCTTGGCATTGATCCAAAAGAGTATGAAAATAAATTGGTTTATTTGATGAGTGTCGATAAAGCTAGATTTAGGAGTCCAGTAATTCCAAACTGTGAATTACATTTAGATATTGAGGCAATAAGATCTCACGGTAGAGTTTGGAAATATAAAGGTGTTGCAAAAGTCGAGGGAAAGAAAATGGCTGACGCAGAATGGTCGGCAACAATCGTTGAAAGAAAAAGATGATACACAAATCAAGCGTTATAGACTCTAAAGCAAAAATCTCAAATAATGTAAAAATCGGCCCTTTTTGCTATGTCGGTCCAGATGTTCATATTGAGGATAACGTTGAACTCATTTCAAATGTACATATAGAGGGAAATACAATCATAGGAAAAGGTACAAGAATTTTTCCTTTTGCTAGTATCGGAACACAGCCACAAGATTTAAAATTCAAGGGTGAAAAAAATAGTTTAGAAATTGGAGAAAATAATTTGATTAGAGAATATGTTACAATAAACCCAGGAACAAGAGGAGGTGGTTCTATCACTTCAATAGGAAATAACTGCTTATTTATGATTTCCTCGCACATAGCACACGATTGTAAAATTGGAAACAATGTAATTATAGCCAACAACGTTCCTTTAGGCGGTCATGTTGTTATTGAAGATTCAGTTGTAATTGGTGGTAACTCTGCTGTACAACAATTTACTAGAATAGGGAGACTAGCGATGATTGGAGGAATGACAGGAGTTTTAAAAGATGTAATTCCATTTGGTTTATCGATCGGAAATAGAAATTTTTTACAAGGATTAAATTTAATTGGTTTAAGAAGACATAAATACGATAACCAGAAAATCATTGGATTAGATAAAGCGTACAAAGAAATTTTTTCATCAAAAAATTTACATGAAAATTTAAGTAAGATTAATGGACAATATAAAGATAATGAATTAGTAGGCGAAGTTATTAAATTTATAGAAAAGGATAAAAAAAGACCAATTTGTTCGCCGGAAAATTAAAATATTTATGATAGGACTAATTTTTGGAGA
>CEWK01133079.1_pt1 | contig 17331 bp, 7 predicted proteins | sample 531431 | NCBI WGS metagenome assembly CEWK01 (sample SAMEA2623059, study PRJEB7988) | marine metagenome | isolation source: saline water (ENVO:00002010), including
AGAACTACAAATTCTCGTGATGTATTTTGTTCAACTAAAGCAAGTGAAACTTTTCCACCATCTGACTCAGATGCAACCCTGAAATCAACAGTGTAACTCGATGATGAACTTGTAAAAATTTTATAATCTGAATAATCCCCCTTGTGAGTATATCCAATATTTGCACCTCCACCATCATCACTTGTGTCTTCAACTCCTAATCCAAACATCCTTAAATAATCTTCAGCTTCAACTTTTCCTGGAATTACAAATCGCGGGTCTAAGTCATTTACTATTTCAAGATCAGTGAAAGAATTTAAGGTTTTTTGATTTTTTGATTTAATAATATTTCCTGAATAAGAAACTTTAATTTCATCAGTATACAGAAGGTTATCAGAAAGATTTAATATGATTGTTTTTGGTTTAGAATTATTAAAGTTTATTGAACTTATATTTCTTTCTTCTCCATTAACTTTTAAAATAAAATTTTCAAGGCTTGCATCTATTGATGAAGTTAATATTTCCTGATTTAGGAAAATTTCTAAAGATTTTTCATCTGATGCAGTTTTCCCACCAATTGAAGTAAATGGTGCAGAAGATATTTCTCCAGTTTTCTCAAAATTTAAACTAATTAAATTAACTGGTGTAGAACTATTAAAATGAACCTTTAATGAATGTTCACCTTCTTCCAAAATTACACCTTCAATATCAGTATTTGTAAATGAGAACCAACCACCAGTAGAATTTGTGGTTAGTATTTTTGATATATTTTGATCATTCAGAGACAAAAATAATTCGCCACCAGATTGTTCAGATGCATGTCTAACTTTAACCCGATAAATACCTGATGAATTAATTTTAACAGAGTATTTTGTCCATTCGCCTTTTTCAACAAATCCAAGGTGATAGCCATTACTATTGATATTATCTGAATTATCTTCAATATCCACCCCATCATTTCTGTATTTCCATCCTCTATTCCAGGCTGTGAATGAACCCGATGACTGATGATAAGTTGCTACATCTTTGTCATAATAAGCATGATTATTTTTACCTAAATCATAATCAGATAAAAAAATCACACCTGGAATTTGTTGTCTTTTTTTATATGGAATAGTCGCATCTGTGTGAGGTTGTCTTAAAAGAGCATCTGAAATACCTTTTCTGTAAATACAATTTTCAGATAATGCATTATCAGCTAACTTCATCATTGCATCATAAGTTTCATCTTCTGAGGGTTTTTCACCTTCATTTTTCCAATAATTAAGAATTTTTTGATAACCTTCATTTACAATTATTCTGTATGGACTGTTTACACTTCCTATTTTTTTCATCGCCCACCAGGCCCATCCAACATTATTGTTTTCAAAAAGGGTTACAGCATCGGTATACCATGTATTAGAATTTTCACCAGATTCACCCATCCAAAGAGGAACATTGTATTGCTCTCTCATTGGAAGAATCCAATCAAGATCATCTTCATTAGTAGAATTCCAGTATTTATGAAAACTATAAACCATGTTGTCATCCCAAGGTGGTCTTAATCCAGTAAAATTATTAGCATAATCATTACCTTCAATAATGATCATATGCTCATCTCCAACTTCTCTAATTGCATTAGTAATCCTTACAAAAAGATCTTTTAAATCCTTACCACCAGGCAGATCCCAATTGGTCTCATTTAATAAATCATAACCTCCAATCCATTCATTGTCCTTATATCTTTCTGCAATTTTTTTCCATAAGGCCACTGTTTTACTTTTATTAAGCTCACTTTCCCAGAGAGAAGGTTTGCTAGGATCATAATCTGAAATATCAGTATTTCTACCTTGTCCACCAGGAGCTGCATGAAGATCAAGGATGACATACATTTTATGTGGTTTCGCCCAGTCAAGAACATTATCAATAATTGTAAAACCCTCTTCAATCCACGTTTGCTCACCAGCATTAGGTTCGTCTTGAATTGGTAATGTGAATAAATTGTAGTGTAATGGAACTCTAATACTATTAAAACCCCATTTAGCTAATGAATCAACATCTCTTTTTGTAAAATGATTATCTCTCCATTTTTTAAAAAACTCTTCGGTTTTTTCAGCCCCCATCAAATTAATTAAATTTGATTTGATTTGATGTTGTGCACCAATGCTTCCATCGGTTTCGTGCATCATATATCCTTCCATTAAAAGCCAGCCACCAGGTGCATATCCTCTTAAAAGGACTTCATCACCATTTTCATCAACAATTTTCTTTCCTTCTGTTTTTAAATTTTGTGAAAAAGCAAATGAATTAAATAATAATATTAATAATATAAAAATTCTTTTAATCATTAATTATAGTCCAAAACCAATTTTAAACAATAAATTTTTAGTTAGTGCGTTAGCTCCATCCTCAGTATTTATTGGCCATGGATAAGATAAAGTACCAGTCGACTCATAATCACCAAAAATAATATCTGAAACACCGTCACCTTCACTACCTGGAAGCCAAATTGCTGCAAATGCGTCCCAATTTTCAATATGATCTGAAATGTTCATAGGTCTACCCGAAATTAATAAAACAAGAACTTTATATCCCTTATTTTTAAGATTTTTAATTGTATTCAGATCTTCATCCATCAAATCTAGATTTTCTTTATCACCAAAAAATTCGGTGTAAGGATCTTCACCAATAACAACAATAGCTAAATCACCATCAGAATCTTCTAAATCTAAAGCATTTTCAGAATAAAGAATATTTGTATCTTTTGTAACAGCATTTTTAATTCCATCTAAAATTGTAGTTCCAATAGTTATATCTCCTTGTCCTCCCTGCCAATCAATAGTCCATCCTCCACATTGCATTCCCAGGTTATCAGCCCCTCTTCCAGAGACTACGAGTTTATTAATGTTTTTTGAAATAGGAATAATATTTTCATTTTTAAGTAATACAACACTTTCTCTTACAGCTTGTCTAGCTATTTTTCTGTGATCATCAGAGCCAATAGTGTTTAATGAATTATTTTCCACAAGCGGACTATCAAATAATCCACTTCTTAATTTAACTTTTAAAATACGTTGTACAGCATCATCAATTCTTTCCATACTGATTGAACCTTCTTCAACACTTTCCTTTAACAATCTCATAAACTTCTTGTAGGGTTGAGCTTGACCAGAGACCATAACCATATCAATTCCTGCATTTATTGAAGTAATTATATCAGACTTATAATCACCTGGAATTTCATCAATTCCTTGCCAGTCAGAAATCACAAAACCTTTGAATCCCATTTCAACTTTTAATATATCAGTTAATAGTTCTTTACTGCCATGACATTTTACACCATTCCAACTATTATATGAAGCCATAACAGTTTGCACATTAGCATCTACAGCAGCTTGATATTTAGGAATTAGTTTTAATTTTAATTCTTCAGGGCTTATCTCTGTATTTCCTCTGTCAACTAAACCTCTCATTCCAGTTCCAAATTCAGTATTTCCATCACCAATAAAGTGCTTTGCACATGCTACAACACTTTTTCCAGACGAAGTTTTTGCATTTTGATAGCCCATAACTGCAGCTTCACCTAACTTTTCAACTCTTTTTGGGTCACTAGAAAAACCTTCATAAGTTCTTCCCCACCTATAGTCCTCTGGTGAAGATAGACAAGGTGAAAAAGTCCAGTCAATACCTGTTGCTGCCACTTCAATTGAAGTAGCCTCTGATATTTTATAAATAAGTTCAGGATTATTGGTAGCTCCTAGACCAATATTTTGAGGAAAAATAGTAGCTCCATAAACATTATTATGACCATGCACTGCATCAATACCATATATCAAAGGAATTTGTAATCTTGATTTTAAAGACTCAGATTGATATTTATTGTACATATCTAACCATGCTTGTGGTTCATTTATTTCTGGATGAGAACCACCTCCACTTAACAATGAACCAATTGAATAAGTTGATATATCAGTAATAGTGTCCAGAAATCTTTGATCAATTTGGGTCATCTGACCAATTTTTTCATCAATGTTCATAATTTCAATGATTTCATCAACTTTTTTATTGATTTGGTTTTCTGATAATTTACTATTTGATTGATTATTACAGGAGATATTTATTAAAAATAAACTCCATAAAAAAACTATATACTTTTTCATAAATAAATTTTATTGATAAACTTTTACGTAATCCACTTCCATAATATCTGAACTAAAATCAGATGGGACTGAACCTCCAAATGTTCCACCCATTGCGATATTAATAATGATAAAAAAATCCCAATTGAAAGGTAAAGAGCAAGCATTTCCAACAATATGAAAAGGTTTGTCATCTACTAAGAAAGTAATTCCTTTTTCTGTCCAAACAACTGAGTATATGTGAAACTCTGTGGATACATTGTTATAATCATATGTTTCACCCCCATCACCGCCCCCATAATTATCTGGATGATGTACTGTTCCTTGAATTTTGTTTAATCTATTACCAGCATGCTCCATAATATCTATTTCACCACAACTTGGCCAATCAATTTGATCATAGTTAGAGCCTAAAAGCCATAATGCAGGCCAAGTTCCTTTTTTTCCTGGTAATTTTGCTCTAATATCAACTCTTCCATATGTAAAATCAAATTTTGTATTTGTTTTTACTCTTCCTGATGTAAAATTTTTTCCACCATATCCTTCTCTTTTTGCAATGATTTTTAAAACACCATTTTCAACAATTACATTTTCTAATCTATCAGTAGTAGCTTGAAGTTCTTGATTATACCATTGATTTCTCACTTCATAAACCCACTTATCAGCGTTTAATTTACCATTATAATTAAAATCATCCGACCATACTAAATCGGTAAAAATATCTTTTGATGGAGTAGTGGATACTTCTTTATCTGTCAGCCAAATATACCACGCTCGATCTTGATTATCAACAGTTCTTACTAATATATTATTTGCATCATAACATTCTATGGTATAGGTGTGTTGACCAACATAAAAGCCAATAAAAGATTTTGAGTCAAAAACAACTTTATTTTCATTATTCTCTTTCTTCACATAAAAAGATCCTTCGTAATCATTCAAATTAAAGTTTTCAATTTCTCCTGCGGAGTTTGCATTTTGTCCTGTATTACCATAAGTAGAAATTAAATGTGATGATTTCCCATAAACATTGCCATTTGTTTTATGAATATATGTTCCGTCACTTTTAAAAGAGTATTCATCGTCATAAAAGCCTGAGTTGTTTTTTGAAAATGAAGGAGCTTCCCACCAAGTTGTATATCTAAATTGTTTATTCCCATTTCCAAAATGTGCATCATATGCAGCATTAATTTTCCAGGTTTTTTCTGAGCCTCCAGTAAGTATTTCTAGAAGATCATCGTCTGAATTTGCCTTTACATAAACCGTTATGCTGTTTGCTTCACTAATATAATCTCCAGTTGATGAATATGCTAAAACATTAGTTATGTATGATTTTGTTCCAAATTCTGAGTATGTATATTCGATTGATCCTGAGGATGAATCTACTACATCGCCGGTTCCAAATCTAAAACTATAATTCACTGCATTAGTAGCAGATGCTGTAAATTTTACAGTTCCAGATCCATCTCCGTACGGATTTTGATTATCCGCTCCTTTTATTTCTACGTTAAAAACTAAATTGGTTGGAATAATTTTATCAATTGGATCAGGCATATCTTCATTATCAGTATCATTTTCACTTCCTGAGCAGGATAGAAAAAAAATAAAAATAAAAATGAATTTATACATAAAACATTATCTAAAATAAAGAGTTTGAGAGAAAATCCCCCAAACTCTTCAAAACAAAACACAAGAATTTTATTTAATTATATTCAATAATAGATGTTGTTAATCTTTATTAGTTATTTTCCACCACCATGCATTATTTTCCTCTACAAAATAATTTTTAAGTCTAATTTCTTGCGAATTAGATCTGTCTAAAATCTCAAAACTGTGTGATCCAATATAGAATCCTACGTGTCCTAATCCAGTAAAGTTTAGAGTTTCAACCCCACCAGGAGCAGAAATATACCAAGTTCCAGAAATTTTATCAACATCTTCCTGAGTAACAGGATAATTTTCATGTTCATTGTTAGCAACGGAAACTTGACCTCTGGCTCCTCCAAAATCTCTTTCTAATGGAATAACCTTTCCAAATAATTCACTATCAGCCCCAGCACTAAAAGTAAAAGTACCATCAGCATGGAATGTATATCTATCGTCATATAATCCAGAACTAGCTTTAGTAAAAGGGTCAGCAGTCCACCAATCAGAATTTGCAGCTTCATTAGGACCCACACCCATGTGACCGCCCTCTTCAGCAGCAACTCTCCAAACTCCAGTAGTTAATTGAGCAACAAGTTCAGCAGGTGGAGTATAGGTAACTAAAACTTCAACTGTCACAGCAGTACTTGATGTTGTTCCACCCGTTCCAATTGCTATTAATGTTACAGTGTATGTATTTAATCCAAGTTTAGGAAATGTGTAGCTTACGGTACCTTCAGAACTCATAGTTTCCTCACCATTGTAAACAAACTTGTAAGTAATGGCATTATCAGCAGATCCTGAAAAGGTAACATCACCTGAACCATCTCCATTTGGGTTATCACCGTCTTGACCAGAGATGGCAGCAGTAATTTGAACATTTGTTGGTGCAGTAATATCACCGAATGAGTGCTGATCATCTTCTGCGAAACTATCAATTTCACATCCAACAAAACCTACAACAAGAATTGAAGCAATTAAGAAATTGAAAATATTTTTAAAATTTAATTTTATTTTTTTCATTATAATATTAGTTTAATTAACCTTTTTTATATCATCAATGTAGTATGTTCCAGTATCTTTTTTACCACCATCGATAAAGAATACTAACTTCTTAAAGTCAGCGGTCCCGTCCCAAGCTGCACCAGGATTTGGCCATGCTTGAGAGCTAACAGTTGAAAAATCAAATGTTAGAGTGGTCCATCCTTGAGCTGAGAAGTTTTGCTTTAGTTCAATATACTCATTGTTACCGCTTTGTTCCAATTTCATCATCAATTCGTGAGTATCAGAGCTAGCATTGTGTATTCTAACTGAATATCTATTATCAGCTCCGGAAACTACTTTAATTGGTTCATCTAGAATCAATTCCGCAGTTTCCCAGTCTTGACCCCCATTTATTACTTGCATAACATAATTAGAAGAATCGGTAGGATCAACAAATGGTAAGCTTGTTGATGCACCACCAACACCATTAAATGGAATCTTTGTGCTAAAATCGATAGGAAGACTTACTTTGTTTCTCGTTATGATATTGTCAAGATAATACGTTCCAGTATCTTTCTTTCCACCATCAATAAAAAATACTAGTTTTTTAAAGTCAGCATTACCATCCCATGCTGCACCAGGATTAGGCCAAGCTTGTGCAGTTACAGAGGAGAAATCAAAAGTAACTGTATTCCAACCTTCTTTTGAAAAGCTTGCTTTAAGTTCAATATATTCATTATCACCACTTTGTTCTAATTTCATCATTAATTCATGAGTATCAGAGTTAGGGGAGTGAATATCAACAGAGAAAAAGTTTTGTTGACCACTTCTAATTTGAATAGGCGTAGTCATCATAAGTTCTGCAGTTTCCCAGTCATTACCACCATTTACAACCTTACCAACGCCATTTGATGAGTTGGTAGGATCTTTAGACATCTCAAATGTAGCACCACCAACACCTTTGAAGTTAACATTTTCTTCAAAATTAATTGGGATAGAAGCAGGGAAACTAGAGCCAGTGCCTTTAACTATATCATCAATGTGATAAGTTCCAGTGTCTTTTTTTCCACCGTCAATGAAAAATACTAGCTTTTTAAAGTCAGCAGTTCCATCCCAAGCCGCTCCAGGATTTGGCCATGCTTGTGCAGTTATTGTTGATAAATCAAAAGTTAGTACATTCCAACCTTTAGCGGAAAAATTTTGCTTAATTTCAATATACTCATTATTACCACTTTGTTCTAGCTTCATCATTAGCTCATGGGTATCAGCAGTTGGATTATAAATTCTCACGGAGTAGTTATTGTCACCACCTGAAACAACTTTAATGGGTTCATCGAGAGTTAATTCAGCAGTTTCCCAGTCATTTCCACCATTAGTAATTTTACCAGTTTTGTTTGAAGAATCTTCAGGGTCAGTTGAAAGCTCAAATGATGCGCCCCCAACACCTTTAAATGGTTCCTCTTTATCAAAGTTAACAGGTAATCCAACAGGATTGTTTTTCCAAAAATAGATATTGTCTAAGAATACGTCTGCTTTGGCCCATTGATCAACTCCTTCAAATTTAAATTGAAATAAATCTCCTAAAGTAATTCCTTGACTTGTCCATTCAGTCAATGGAATATCAAGGCTTGTCCATGAATCTTTAGTTAATTCTTTAGAAACAGCAACTTCTCTTGGATTTGCATTATCTGGTTTTCTTATTAAAAAAGTTTTTAGTTGATTAAGATCTGCTGTCCAAGCATCAATATGAAGAAACTCCATACTTGTCATATCTGTTTGATCATATTCGACCCCTTGATAACTTAACTTTGAATAATGTGTGATTTTATCACCATTTATATCAAGTACATTATATCCACTACCTTGACCGCTTTGACCCCAATTAGGATTCATATTAACATTTGAAACATTGGTATATGCATCACTAAATATAGATATAACAGTGCTTGAAGCTCTGTCCGGTGGAGCAGGGGCTGAAACTGTTGGAGCTAATATTGCAGTTACTTCAAAATCCATAGTCCATTCAGTAGTTGCAATTGCAGCACCTCTTGCAACCACTTTTACAGAGTAAATACCTGGCTCTTTATAAGTAAAAGAAGCTGTCTCACCAATATTGGCGGTAACTTTTTCTGCGCCATCTTCACCCGAAATAAAATCAAATACAGTTGCATAGTCAGCAGTTGCTGTAACATTAACTTGTTTTGATTTATTGGTGTCGTTTTCAATCGAAACCTGCAAATTTTCAGGTGCTTTGAATGACACAACTAAGGAAACATCAGCAGTAGTAGTTAAATTATTTAAACCTTTAGCTGTTACTTTAAGTGTATAACTACCTTCCTTAAAGGTGTGTTGAATACTTCCACCGGTTTTAATTTCCGGAGAAATATCAGAACCATCACCGTAGTCAATAGTAAAACTTGTAGCCTGTTCAGCAGTAGGAGTAATTGTAACATTACCAGTGTTATCCTGAGTAATATCAAATGCTGCAGTAACATTACTTGGAGGTACAATATTTCTAGCGAATTCATTATTATCACTAAAATCCTCATCACATCCAACCATTAGGAACATGATGAATATTGAACCAAAAATTTTATATATATTTTTCATATTCATTTTTTTAATTTAATAACCTGGATTTTGAGTTAAACCAGAAATATCAATTTCTGTTTGTGGAATTGGAAAAACTTCGTGTTGGCCACTGATAAATCCAGAAATCTCATTTGCTGCTTGTCCGGTTCTAACAAGATCAAAAAATCTATGTCCTTCACCAGCAAACTCTAATCTTCTTTCATCCCAAATTGCCTGTGTTAAAGTTGATCCAGTGGCAGAAATTGATGAAACACCAGCCCTATTTCTAACTTGATTAAGATATGTTTGAGCTTTTGAATCACTAATTCCACCTCTATTGTTAGCTTCTGCAGCCATCAACAATACATCAGCATATCTGATGTATCTATAATTATTTTCATAGTTGAGTTCAGCTGTATTTTTAGAATAGCCTGATCTTGGTATATACTTATTATTAAAATATCCAGTGTGTTCATAACCTTCGCTATATTGAGCATTATTTGCATCTGCCCATGCTGCTATGTCAAGAACTGAAGCATTCTTTCTTTTATCACCTGAATCAAAAGCATCAACTAAATCTTGTGTTGGTACATTGAAACTCCATCCAGATGCGTAAACTGGTCCGCTGTAACCTCTAATTCCATGGTGAATTACACCAAAATTACCTTCTGTGCCCTGAGGCATCCATCCCCAGTTCCATCCATTAGATTCTTTTGAATGTTGAATTTCAAAAACAGATTCAGGACCATTTTCTCCTTCAACTAAAAAGACAGATGATGGATCGCTTGGAAGAGTATATAAACCTACTAATGGTTCGAGAATATTAGCAGCATCAGAAAACTTGTCTTGATATAAATAAACTTTTCCGAGAAGTGCATGTGCAGTGAATGATGTTGCTCTACCGTCTGAACTCTTTTTAGCTTGAAGACCACTAACAGCACTCAATAAGTCTGATTCAATAACAGAGTAAACTTCTGATTTAGAAACTCTAGATAATGTACCAGAATCTCCAGCTGTTAATCTTCCAGCAGTAAATAGTGGGACATCACCATAAATTTTAACTAATTCAAAATAAAAGAATGCTCTTAAAAAATGTACTTCAGCATACAGCTCATCTTTTCTAGGAAAATCAATTTTATCTTTGTTTTCAATCATGTAGTTAGCTCGATTTACTCCCTCATACATGTATTGCCAAATCCTCGATAGTTGATCATTAACGGGATCATGAATCATATCATCAATCTTTTGAAGACCAATTACATCACTAGCACTTTCACCCCCACATAATGAGTTATCAGAAGCTATTTCACCTATCATAAAATTATAAAGTGTCCATTGTAAAACGTCATAAACACCAACTAAAGCAGCCTCATAGTCTTCTGCTGATTTAAAATAATCATCAGCAACAATTTGATAACCTTCAGAAGCTTCATAATCCACATATTCATCACAACTATAAACAAATAATATTAATGATATGGATATTAAAAATTTATTAATTAATTTTTTCATTTTTTTATTATTAAAATTTAACATTTAATCCAACTAAAACAGTTCTTGGACTTGGATAGTTTCCTCTATCGATACCTGTATCTAAAACACCATAAGACATTTCTGGATCATATCCAGTATAATCTGTAAATGTCATTAAGTTTTTACCTTGTAAGTAAAGCCTTACTCCGTCAAGAACTTTCGATTCAGATAAATTAAAATTATAACCTAATTGTACATTTTTAATTTTAAAATAAGAACCATCCTCTACATATCTTGTAGATGGTCTAACATTGTTGTTTGAATCAACAAAAGTAGCTCTAGGCTCAAAATTGCTTGTTCCCTCTCCAGTCCATCTGGAAAGAATGCTAACAGGCTTGTTTGTATAATTTAAATTCCTTTCATAGCCTCTAAAAATATCATTTCCAAATGTTCCATAAGTTGTAATACTTAAATCAAAATCATAAACTTTAAAATTTAAGTTCCATCCTATATTAAAATCAGCAAAAGGATCACCAATTTTAGTTCTGTCGTCTGCATTTACAACTCCATCGCCATTTGTATCTACGAATCTAATATCTCCAGGCTGGGCGTTTGGCTGTGTTGCATGATTGTTAACTTCAGATTGATTTTGAAAGATTCCATCAGCTTCATATCCCCAAAAAATTCCTGGAGATTCACCTTCTTGAAATCTTACCAAATTGTTGTAAGGGATTCCATAACCAGCTCCCCAAATGTATTTATCACCGTTCGAAATTTCTTTTACTAAATTATCTGAAGTTGTAAAGCTTACGTTTGTACTAAATGAAATGTCTTTTGTAGAATCACTATTGTAGCCAAGGTTAATATCAATACCACTAGTCTCTGTTTTACCGATATTTGCCGAAGGGTAATTCGGTGTTCCTAAGTATAGAGAAAGGGTAGGGTTAAATAAAAGATCATCAACTGTTTTTTGAAAATAATCTACAGTCAAAGAAACTTTTGATTCAAACATTCTTAAATCAAATCCAACATTTGCTTGAACTTGATTTTCCCATGAAACATCCAAGTTAGGAATTCCATCTAGTGCAGAACCAGTTACAATATTGCCTCCAAAAGTATATTTTGGAAAAGTCGTAATAGTTCCAAACTGAGAACTAGCATTGTCATTACCAACTGTACCATAACTTGCTCTAATTTTTAAAAAATTAATAGCTTCTGAATTGAAAAAATCTTCATTTGAAGCAACCCAACCCAAAGATGCCGATGGAAAGATTCCAAACTTATTATTTTCACCAAAACTTGTAGACCCATCTCTTCTAACTGTAATTGAGGCTAAATATTTTTCGTTAAAATCATACTCAGCACGAGCAATTAATGATACACTTCTGCCAACATATTGCCAAGAGCCTGTGCTCTCTTCGTCTTGAGGGCCAGTAGCAGAACTTAGGTCGGCATAAGTCCATGAGTTGAAAGGAACTCCAACTTTTGAACCCGAAACGTTGTTACCAGTATTTTTTCCAATCTGAAATCCAGCAAAAACACTCAAATTGTGATCGTCAATAGAAAAATTATAACTTGCATTAATGTCATATGTGTAATTAAAATATGTTGTTTTACTTTCATTTACACTATTCCATGTTTGAGTTACATTACCATCAGCATCTGTCGATGAAATTGGTGTTAAATCAGCATTTGCATTAGTAGCGTTATGTCCTATTCCATAAAATTGATAAGGACTAAAGCCTTTTGATGTAATATTAACATAAGTGTAGCCAAGTCTTGATGTAATTTTTAAATCATCAATTAAATCATATTGAAGCTCGAACTTTCCTGATATAGAATTTGTATTTCCAGATCCATATGAATTAGATATTTGAGCCATTGGATTTTTAATTTCTTGAGTAATAGTGTTACTAATTGCATAAGAACCGTCATCAGCATAAACAGGTGTAGTGGGTGACATATTTAAGGCATTAAATATAATATCCCCTAAACCACTATCTTTAATGTTAGTATATCTATTACTAATTTTCATATTTAATTTACTTGATAAATCAGTGTCGAAATTTGCTCTAAATGTTGATCTATCAAAAAATTGTTTGTCAGCTCCATAAAGAATTCCTTCTTGTTCAGTAAATCCAGCAGACAAAAAGTAAGAGGAATTATTAGTTCCACCTGAAACTGAAATATTATTAGTAATTATTGGAGCATCAATTCTAAATATTTCTTTTTGCCAATCTGTACCATAACCTAGGTTAGATATATCTGAATATATTAAACCACCACCTGATGTTAAGCTCATTTCATTGAGTATTGCAGCATATTCAGAAGCATTAAGTACCCCGATTGTTTTCTCAGGTGATTGTTGACCATATGAGGAATTAAATGTGAATTTAGCCTCTTGGTTTCTTGAACCATTTTTAGTAGTAATAACAATAACACCATTACCACCTTTAACACCATACAATGCTGTAGTGGAAGCATCTTTAAGAACAGAGATGCTTTCAATGTCAGAAGGTTCCAATGAGTTCATATCATCTAGACTTTGGTTTATTCCATCTACAATAACTAAAGGATCATTTCCAGTGTAGGATGTAACTCCTCTAATAATTACTGTTGGTTTAGACCCTGGAGACCCGTTAGAAAACATATTAACCCCAGGAAGACCTTGAAGAGCATCCTCCATTCGAACTGGTTTTAATCTCTCAACATCTTCTTCGCCGACAGTCGAAACTGAACCTGAAATATTAGATGCTTTTTGAGTCACATAACCAAGAACTACTACCTCATCTAAAGCTTCAAAATCTGCAGAAAGGGAAATTGAAACATTAAAAGAATCAGTTACTGTAAATTCAAGTGTCTTGTAGCCCAAATAAGAAAATACCAGGACGTCACCTGATTCAATATTGTCTAAAGAAAAATTACCGTTGAAGTCTGTATTAGTTCCATTAGTTGTGTTTTTTAATATGACATTCACACCAGGCAAAGCATCATTATTTTCTGAGTCTGTTACAGATCCAGTTATGGTGCCTGTCTGAGCAGTCATAGAAAAAAATCCTAATAACAATAGGAAGTTTAATAATTGACGTTTCATAAATTATATTTTTTGGTGATGTAAACTTAATATTTTTTTTATCTCAAAAAATATAAAAAAACTATACAAATTATCAATTTCATAAAAAATTATATCTTTTTATATTAATTATATAAAAAACAGAGTAAAAAATTAAGTTATAAATATTTTAAATCAAATAAAATAAGAATTTGATCAGTTAGGTTTATTTAAATGTTGAGTTAATGTTGTGGTAATTAATTTAGTTATTATACTGTTTAAATTGACAATATATATTCTGTAAGACCCTCATTATGAGATAATTGAATTTTTTTTCTAAGTCTATATCTTTTTATTTCAACACTTCTTAAAGATATATTAAGTAAAGGAGCTATGTCCTTAGAGGATAGGTTTAATCTGAGATATGCACAGAGTTTTAAATCATTTTTAGTTAAGCTTTCGTGCATAGATTTGATCTTTTTAAGAAACTCTCTATCAGCATTATTAAATGCTTCTTCAAAAAATCTCCAATCATCCTCATTGTTTAAATTACTATCAATTGTTTTAATTACTTTTTTAATCTGCTTATCATCTTTGGTCTTTTTTAATTCATTTTTTATCATATTTAAAAATTGATTCTTTTTTATCATGCTCATTGTAGATACAGCTAGTTCTCTGTTTTTATTTTCAATATCCTGTTGTAATTTTTCATTTTCTAAAGTCGCAATACTCTCTTTTCTTTCGATTTCTTTTATTTTTAATTTTTCTCTGTTAATTTTTTCAATTCTCTTTTCTTTCCATATATAATACCTTCTTGTATATCTATTAGTTAAAAAAACCATTAACCCAGCAATCAAACTATAATTTATGTACATAAAATTTGATAAATACCAAGGCCTTGAAATTCTAAACGAAATTTTCTTTTTTTCGGGATTTATCAAACTTCCATTTTTTGTTCTTACTTCAAAAGTATATTTACCATAAATTAAATTATTGTAAGAAATAGATGGCTTTTCTGTCCAACTACTCCAATTATCATTATATCCAATTAATCTGTATTGGAATTCATTTTTTTCAAATAACTGATAATTAGTTACACTAAAATTAAAAGAAATATTATTCTCCTTATATTTTAAAATAAAATCACTTTTATTATCAATTAAATATGGATTAGAATCAACAGAGTTTACTTCAATTTTATCAATTGTAAAATTTTTATTAGAAAGTTTGTATTTATTTAAATCTAATGAGATATAGCCGTTTGTTGTACCAATTATATTAATTTCATTTTCTGTAGACGAAATATTTTCAAAAACAGTTCTCTTTAATTTGTCTGGTATTAAAACTGATTTTAATATTACCTCATTATTAACATCATCGTTGAATGCATAGTATATTTTATCTTTTGAAAAAATCCAAAGTTTATTGCTGTCTGTTCTAATCAAACCAGTAGGATTAGCAGCAATAGTCAATAAATTATCCTTAACAAATGAATCTTTAGATTCATTATAATAATATATCGCATTTTTATTTTTATAATATATTTTTTGATTGAATTTGGACAAACCTGGATTTCCATCTATTGATAATGAATCTATTTCAACTGATTCAAAATTTTCATAATTTGAATCCAAAGTTAACTTATACACACCCCTGAAGCCATGAACAACTATGATCTTATTATTTTCTGTTAATTCAAAAAATCTAGAAGAAATATCAAATCCAGAAATATTATTCTTTTTCTCCCATTTATTATTCTTCTTTTGTAAAACATTGATACCATAATAATTTCCCTCAAAAATTAAATCTTTTGATTTAGATTTTCTAAAAGTCCATGACCCTTGGGTACCTTCAATTTTTTTAACATTACCATTATTCAAAATATAAGTTCCATTATTATGCCCACAAAAAAGTTCACCATCAACAATTTCTAAAGTCCAAACTTGTCCTGCCATTCCTTCCACTAAAGTAAAATCACTTCCTGGAGAGTCATTTTTGTAGTATAATCCTTGATTTGTGCCTACATAGATATTATTATTAAATTTTTTGAACGCATAAACAGTACCAATTTTTCCCTCATAATCATCATATATTTTAAATGCTGAACTGTAGTTTACTACTGATATACCATTATCTAAACCTAACCATAAGTTATTATTAATGTCTTCATAAATTGATAAAACTGTATTATTAATGATAGAATTTTTTTTATCTAATATCTCTATTAGTTTTCCGTTTTTATCTAATTTTATTAATCCTTTTTTGATTGTACCAATTGAAAATGAACCATCTGAGTTATTAATAGCTGAGTAAACTGTCAATTCATCCGTTTCATTAATATATGACTCCCATTTAGAAACTTTATTTTTATTGGATAATTCAAAAAATCCAGAATATTCAGTTAAAGCTAACAATCGATTGTTAGATTCAAATAGATTTATAATATTTTCCTTTGAAAAAATAATATTTGTATTAAATGGTTTATAAGTACCTTTTTCGATTTTATATATTCCTCTATTTACTATAAAAAAATATAAATTATCATTTATAACAAATGATTTCCATACACCTCCTTCCGGCTTAATAGTATTTATTTCTTTTGAATTTGGATCATAAAAAATTAATCTAGAGAAAGATTGAAAAACAATCCAATTTTTAAATTTTAAAATATTCCAAAACTCTTCATCGTAATCAGAGAACTTAAAATTATATTCATCTGGAATTGAAGTGTAAGAGTAAGAACCATTTTCACTTTTATTCCAAAAACCAAAGTCATTGCTTTGTCCAGTGTATACTATACTATCAATACATTTTACAGATCGAATTATAGTGTTTCTAGGTGTTTTAAAAAGAGACCATTCATTACCATTAAACTTTAATAATCCATCATTATTTGCAAAAAATAAATTTTTATCACTGCTTTGTGAAATCATCCAGTTTTGTCCATTAGCATTATATTCATCCATGTCGAATGATTGTATAGGTGACAGTTCTTGTGAAAACACATCAAGAAACATTACTAATAATAATAAATATTTGTACATAAAATATTGTAAATGAGTTATTTATATAAAAAAAATATTACTAACTGAAAGCAAAAATATAATAAATTTTGTATAGTTATGTAATTTTGATGTAAAGTAGTATGATGCTACTCAAATCTATTGTAGTGGTGATGTAAATTTTAAGGAATTTTAGTCGGGTTGACAGAATCTTAACCTAGCCCACAAAAAATAAAAGCTAAGCTCGCTCTTTTAACTCTGTACTAGGCGCTGCAATATTATAAAGTATAAATAATTGAATTTAAAATTTATCCTGTTTTCCTCTCTGCTTAGCACACAATTAAATTATAATTTAATTATTATATTAAATAAAAAATTGACCAAAACAATTAATTCTGACAACAATTTTATGAGACGGTTTGTGTTTATATTACTTACGATATTAATATTTCTTTTCTCTGTCAATGCTCAAAAAACTACAATAACAAATTTAGAGGTTGATAAGCTA
>CEWK01132592.1_pt1 | contig 17307 bp, 15 predicted proteins | sample 531431 | NCBI WGS metagenome assembly CEWK01 (sample SAMEA2623059, study PRJEB7988) | marine metagenome | isolation source: saline water (ENVO:00002010), including
GCTGAACAATCTTTTCGCTTGGATGAAGTCCCGATCAAAAGATTAGAAGTCGGAATGAGACTTGCCCAGGATTTAAGGCTGGATGACGGCTTTCTAGTAGCCTCCTCAGGGGCAGACATTGATTTGCAATTATTAAAAGTAATCCGGAACTATGACTCTTGCTATGATACGAGTCCATTCCCGAAGAAAATGCAAGTAACGGTGCCATTGAAGGCGAGCTAATATTACCATTTGAAGGTTCGGTCTTACATTGCCCTTTTGACTGCCGGAAGCCTTGGAGGTGCGGTCCTAATTGCCCTACTTGGTTGGTTTACATTTTCAAGTCTCAACAAAGCGACTGCTGATTTAGAAAGAGAATCCAAAGAGGCTGGTGAATCATCGGAAGAATACTCAGATGTACAGGCCTTTTTACAAACTACGAGAAACATATTTGTTTCCTTGGAAATCTATCCTCGTAACTACCCAGGCATTTTCAATGTAACCAAGGAAAGCATGGTGCTTGCTAAGGAAAGCCTAAATAAAATTGCAGAGTATCCTTATTACAAAAGAAAAATTCTTGAACCCATCAAAAATGACTTGGATGAGATCGAAGAAAATATTTTAGCGATGGAAAAACAGTCTCCTTGGAAAGACGATTTTACATGGAATAAAAGGAGCAAAATAGCGCGGGCGGAATATGAAAAAACCAGAGACAAATTAAAAAGGAATCTGGACGATTTAGAGTACGAAGCAGAAGCAAATAAGGTAAAATCAATCAGAGCCATGCAGAAGAAATGGACTGACCTGCAGGCAAGTGAGGATAGCGGAAACCTCATCCTTATCATAACCGCACTACTTTATTTTTCCTTTGTGGGCTTTCTAGCTTTTTTCACTTACAAAAGCTTTGCGAGTCCGATAAAAAAATTGGAGGAGGCAGCAAAAAAATCAATTGAACAACAAGTTCCTTTTGTTCACAGAGAATCTGGACCATATGAGGTAAGGTCAGTTACCCGACAACTTCAAGGACTAATCATTGGTCTGGAAAGTACGGTTAAGCAAAGAACCTCAGCATTAGTAAAAAGTAATCAGAAGTTACAAAATGAGATTAAACAAAGAAAGGAACTAGAAACTCAACTGGTTCATGCCCAAAAGATGGAAGCCGTGGGTCAATTGGCCTCAGGAATTGCCCACGAAATCAACTCTCCTTCTCAATTCACAAATGATAATATTCTGTTTTTAAAAGATGCAGTCGAGGGCTTTATCGCCAGGATTGATAATTCGGATTCGGCTCCAGATGAAAAAGAAATTTCTTTTCTCAAGGAAAATGCACCGGGTGCAGTGGCTCAAGCCAAAGAAGGAATTTCCAGAATTACTACGATTGTAAAATCAATGAAAAATTTTGCATACAGAGATGCAGAATCTGCAAAAAAACCAAATGATCTGAATCAGGCAATACAATCAACCACTGTAGTTGCCACCAACGAGTGGAAATATCATGCAGAACTGAAGTTGGAGCTCGATGATAGTTTGCCTTTGGTGCCTTGTAATATTGGGGAAATTAATCAAGTGGTCCTGAATTTGATTGTTAATGGAGCTCATGCCATTAGGGACCGTTTTGAGAATGGGCAAAAAGGTACTTTGATTGTTAAAAGCCAATTCTATAAAGATGCTAAGTGCGTTATTGTCTCCATCGTGGATAATGGAGGTGGTATACCAGAAAAAGTTCGGACTCGTATTTTCGAACCTTTTTTTACGACCAAAGAAGTGGGAGTAGGTACCGGGCAAGGCTTGGCTATTGCTCACAGTGTTATCGTCAAGTCACACAATGGGCAATTATGGTTTGATACCAAAGACGGTCACGGCACGGTCTTTTACATTAAGTTGCCGATGGAACAAGATACGAGCAGTTAAATCTTTGGGTTGTGAAACTATTTTTTATTTCGCTACCCCTTATTTTTATAATCCCGATTTTCTTCTCGGGATGTTCAGACCGGGTAGAAGAAAATAATACTCATGAAGGCTATATTCCTTATCCTCCGACTCCTTCATCATCCCTTCCGGCCAAGGAGCAGAAAAAAATCGACTTAGCATATTTTTCCCGAATAGAGCCAGGTGAGTTTTTAATGGGCAGTCCAAGTGAAGAACCGGGCAGGGGTGGGGATGAAAAAATACACCGTGTAAAAATTACGAGACCCTATTATATTTCGAAATTTGAAGTAACAGTCAAAGAGTGGAATCAAGTATTAGGTGATTTTGCAAAGAAAGAAATCAAGTTCTTGGTTCCTGAGGAACAAATAAAATTCCTCGGTTGGTTTTATAGTAAGAGAGGAAATGTTCCTTTTAAGAAATTAATAAACTCTAATATAACTAATACAGAAAAGCTGGAGAATTTCTTTTCTGAATATAAAAAATTCATGGATCGAACTAATAGTGAACTTGTTATGACCACGGCAGAATTGGGGTCGGTTCTAAGCGTACTTACGAATCTCAAACCAGCCCAGAAAGTGATCGAAAATCATTCACCGGAAGAAGTTGCTTTGAAAATAAATTCACTTCGGTCTCTATGGTCGAACAATATGAACATGCCAGTTACAGATATCTCGTATTCTCAAATTCTCCAGTACTGTTACAGTAAGACAACTGAAGGTCATGAAAATGGCGATTTACCAAAGGGTTTGGTATTTCGGTTACCTTCTGAAGCTGAGTGGGAATATGCATGCCGTGCTGGAAATTCTGGTGTTTGTGGATTAGACGACGGGAAAAATTTATCGGGCATGAATGCCAACATTAATGGGGGAGCACACCAAAATATCATTGGCAAGCCTGAGCTTCTTATTAATAGAAATAAACTTACTCCGATTTCACGAACTAATCCACGATTAGCTGGAAATGCCTGGGGTCTTCATGACATGCATGGCAACGTTATGGAGTGGTGCTATGATTTTTATGGGGAGTATCCAGACCAAGAAGCACCCATTTCGATTGATCCAATTGGACCAATTCGTGGGGCCAAAAGGGTACTCCGTGGGGGTAGTTTTCTAAGACCAGCGCAAAGTGCACGGTCGGCATCGCGAGAGAGCCTTGAACCATCTTGGAGAGGATCTGAAATCGGTTTTCGTCTAGTTCTTGGTTACCCTTTGAGGTAGAACACTCCCCCTTATTCCTGGGAAAGCCATTCTTCGATGTAAGGTTTAATGATTTTTGCGGGAAGAGAAAAGGTAGTAACCCGGTCAACTCGGGCAATGTTTATTCCTACACAATTACCATCTAAGTCAAACAGAGAGCCGCCCATGGCTTCTTTGGGCAAGGGCAAGTCATGTTGTAGGATCAGAGGGAAATTATCCTTTCTTTTGGAAACTGGGCCACTCATTTGTAAATTTCGATTGAAAAGATCAAAGGTTACAGATTTATGACCCAAGGTCACTTTCAAGAACTTGGTTCGTTCCCCTCTCTTAATTTCGAGATTGATCAAATCACCCGGATCTTTTGCACCCACAATTTTGATGACTTGATCACGCTTGTAAACTTTTCGACCATCCACTTTTATGATTAGATCGAGTGCCAAGAGTCCAGCCCGATATGCGGCTGCTTGAGGAACTACTTCACTAATTTCAACTCCGCCAAGGTTTTTTCCTTCGCGACCAAGCAATACTCCCATAACTCCACCTTCACGACCAATGGGGCGCTGCTTACCACTGGCTATCCCAACCCGGACCTCTTCTAATTTTGTAAAAGCCGAAAGAACCCAGGAGATTTCGAAAGTTTGGTTTTTATCCTTCCACCTTACAAATTCGAAATCATTTTTCTCGGATACTAATTGGTATAGAGCTAAATCAAGATCTTCAAAGCGCTTACGAATCTTGAGAGGAAAGACTTCACCATTTGCCAAGACGGCTTCTCGAGCACCCACGCAAGAGCTGGCTTTTGTTAAAAGAAAGCCTTCAGGATTAATCATGGTACCAAGGGCAATAAGCTTGTGGTTTCGAATCAATCGCACGGTGGTGTTTAGTGCTTTTTCTTTTGAAGAACCGAAGGCATTTTGTATTTGAGTCCCATTTAGCCTAAATTCTTTGTTTAATGACTCCGAATAGTTTTCGTCTTTGCAATAGACGGATTCAAAACTCAGAGAAAAAATAAAAAAAATACCGAGGAGCAAAGGAAAGAAATTCATAAATTAGTTGGAACGAATTCCTAGTTTTAATTGGATACTGTTGGTTGTATTTTCTCTTCTATATTCAATACTTACTTCCTCGTTGGGTTTTTTGGAAGAGATAATGATTGTAAGTTTTTCACGATTATTAACCCATTGGTCATCTACTTTGACCAGAACATCTCCAGCTTGTAGTCCAGCTTCTGCAGCTGCCGAATTTGGAACAATAGATTTCACCAAAAGTCCATCCTCTTCCTCCTCACATGCCACGCCAAGAAAACCACCCTTTTCAATTTCGTTGAAAGTTAGGAGATCCTGGTTCTTGAAAAAATCCCAGTTTGCCTGAAAGGATTCTATAGGCACATGAAAATTTTGATCTGGTTTTTGAGAAATCCGACTATGGATTGCAATTACTTTTCCTTGGAAATCAAAAAGAGGCCCCCCTGAATCTCCACCTAGTAATCTGCTGTCTGTTTGCATAGTTTCGTCTTTTTTCCCAATAATTCTTCCAATGCGTACAACAATGCCTCTCTTCGCATCAAATCCGCCTGGATGACCAAGCCCAAAACACCAATCACCAATTTGGGAGCTTTGATTCTCGGCCATATCAACAAAAGGCCATGGTCCTTCATCGATTATTTTTAGCATGCCTGCATCTGAAAGTTCTGACCCTCCTAAGCTAATCGCGGATGCCCGTTTTCCGTTGGCAAACCTTACTTTCATTTTCTTCCCAGTTTTTCCAATTACATGGGCTGCCGTCAAAATCAGACCTTGGGAGGAAATAATTACCCCACTACCCGCACCATCATTGGCTTCGATTGCGACTAATCCTTTTTTTGCTTTTGGCAGAAGGTCTCGAAGTCTGTGTTGGATGGCATATAAATCCTTTTTGTTTTCGGGAAACTTCTTTCGCCAAGCTTCCGTTTCAGCAACATCTGCATCGACCTCAAGAAAGATGATTACTGATAATAAAATAAAAGAGACGGACTTCATGTAATTAAGATAAGCTCCCAGAATGAAAAGTCGCAAATTTTTTAAGCTAGTTTAGCCAAGGTTAACTTTTTACGGAATTTGTAAAGGGGTAGACAAATTAAAGGCGAGTCTTTTACATAATTGTTTGTAGCGTCCGGAAGATAAAACATAAGAGATAAAATTTTCATGAATCGTTAACTGTCGCTTGTAAAGATTAGGATCAAGGTTTACGGATTTTTCACAAATTACTAAGTCAGGTAGGTATTGTTTGCCTTCGCTCTGGGCGAGAATTTGCAAAACACTTTCGATTTCTGGAGAATCCTTGAATTCAGCTTCTCCCACAGCCCCTTCCCTAAGATTAAATAAATGTAATTTAGCACTAACTAAAGACTGAAGTCTTGGGCTGCAAAGAATTTTAATTTCTGGAGTAAATGACCAAAAATCACCGTTAACACCAATCCAATTTCCCTGAGCAAAATAGTATTGTCCCCTACTTGGGGCAGCAAGAAAGCGGGCAAAGCGAATACTCTTGGTGGGTTGCATTGTCCCCTTCGAAATAAATGCACTTACAGGACTCTTACCCAACTCGTTTTTAGAACTAGGTTGAACTGGGTGGTAGGCTAAAGGGATGCATTCTTCTGTCTTTGCCCTAAGCGACTCGATCGAGAAAACATTTATATTTGAGAAAATAATTAAATCTGCATCGGATTGCAACAGGCGTTCAAAGTCACTGGAATTTTGTGGAGCAGGAAAAAATTGAATCAAGAGAGGCTGACCTGTCTCCTCCGTGTATGCTGCTTGGGCCAATTTTAGAGAGGTTTGTAAGGTATCTTCTGCCCACACTGATAAATCTTTTGATCTATTACTAGGTTCAACTTGTGGCATCTTTTCCCAGACGACCAACATAGAAGCCAATACAAAAATGGATAGGAGAGAAACGGTAACCCCAGTATATTTTGGAGTTTTAAAGAGCGTCTTGTACTCGGGCTGCATCAAGGTATTTTTAACATCCTGATTTGGACACGGATACTGAAAAGGACCCACTCACTGAAATTTTGATGAAGAATCGAAATCCCAAAATCTAAAAGTAGAAGAATCTTCTAATTGATAGAGCCAATTTTGAGTTTGGTCTCGAAAAAAATAGGGATAAAGTACTTTTGAAGTAAAAATCCATCCGAGTTCAGAATCGTAAAGCCAAAATGTATCTTGGACAATGGAACTTAGAAACAACCAGCCAAGGCGATGATGGTAAATCCATTGCTCTCCGTCCAAATTATAAAATGTACCAAACCATGAGGACTGGTACCAATGATTACTAAGACTGACCATTTCACTGGGGTCAAAAAAAGTAGTTACATTTGAACTTTCAATTTCTTCTACAACTAAATTAAGTGTGAAAGTAGGAGTACTGCTACCTGAATATCCAGAATACCTAAATCCAGTTATTTGGATTGAATAGTTCCCCGGTTCGGACACCGCACCTGAAATTTTTCCGCTGCCCCAACTCAAGTTTGTGGTAAGTCCATCTGGAGCCCCTTCAATTTTAAAACTTCCTGCGGAATAACGGGATGTATAGAATTGGTAATCCAATTCTTCTCCTGTTTTGAGATTTATTTGGTTGCCTAATGAAGACTTAACTTCGGTCGTGGCACCCGATAAAGCATGTGTTGTAATCAATCCACTCGAAGCGGGAGCCCAAGCATGGATTGATTTGATTAAGTTGGGGACGGGTTTGAGAAAAATCCCGGATATTTTAATTAGCTTGGGAATAACAGAGCGGGTCTCAACGAGTACAAGAAATGAGATAAATAATCTTAGCTCCTTCATCTTAATTGCATCCGCATCCACCTCCACCGGCACTGCGACCCCCCCTAGAACCTTCTCTGGAAAAGTAAGCGTGATCATTCATTTTCAGAGTGAGTGAGTCACGATCTGCTTTCATTACGAAATCTGCGAGGTGATATCGTTCCATGGGACTCACGGTCATTTTGGGAGAGCATCCCATGATCAGCAGCACTAAGAAAGGAACGATTTTAACGGTAATTTTCATGAATGACATGTTTATAAAATTTATTGCTGATGAAGCGAGAATCAAGAGATTGTATGCACCCTTCCGCGTCCCATTCAGATTCAAGCATACGCATGCCTGATTCTAATCCTTGGAGTAAGCATGTCGTGGAAAGAATACCAGACTTCAAACAGCTTGGACTAATTACTGATGCACTTAAATCAGAGAAGATGGTTGGATATCCAGTTCTGTGATCCAAGGTATGCCCATAGCGTTTACCATCTAAATCAAAGAATTTTCGGTAATTTCCAGAGGTCGCTATTGCTTGATCGATTAAATTTACAAAATAAACCGCTTTTTCGCCCCCGCCTAATACTTCTATTCCAACCACCCAATGACTTCTTTCCGTTGCTTTTCCAGAGGCATAGATGTCACCCCCGAAGTCGATCAAATAGTCTTCGCAATCTAGTTCTTTCAAAATTTTACTGACCTGATCCACCGCAAACTCTTTTCCAAATCCGCCAAAATCCAGGCCCATACCTGAATTAGGTAAATAAATTTCATCTTCTGAATATTCAACTTTTTCCCAATTTACAAGATCTCGAGCCTCTCTAATTTTTGCTTCTTCGGGAACTTCATTCTTTGATTTTGCTTCTTGCCATAACTGAGTTAAGGGCAGGCAAGATGGATCAATCGAACGCTTGCTTTGAAAAAAAGAAAAGGAAGCAGCCCTGAGGATTTGGTGGTCCTCCTTTTCCAATGGAACCGGTTTAATCCCGGAAGCACGATTTACTTCGGATAACCAACTATTAGGCAGGTAGCGGGAATAACGTTCTTCAAAATGACTTATCCACGAAATGACTTCGCGCCCGATCTCGACTCGTTTCCAATCTTCATGAGCCGAAAGTTTTACTCGGCAAGAAGTACCAAAGGCATGGAAATTTAGGGTCGGATCACCCGCTTCCTTTACCCAGCTGTAAGGTTTCGCTCGTTTACTCTCTAATATTCCCATTGCAGACCAAGGGTAAAGACATTTGCATCTGGAAAGACTCTTGAATCGGTAAAAACATCCTTTCCTGAAGTTAAGTAACGATCAAATCCTAGATCTGCGATCAGGTCATCCCTGAGAAAATAGCTGATCTTCAGTCCATAAGAATGAGATTCCAAGGAGGAGAGGCGATGATCGGCAGAATAAAACGGGCCAAGGCTTGGGTTTGGAGAATCTAAATAGCTTTCATATTTCCGAACTAGTGGGCTGTAAAAAGAGGCTTGGCTTTGCCGGTAATAGCGGTAGCGAGGCGACCAAACCAATGAATCTCCCATTTTTTTATTTGATTCAATCTCAAGAGTATGTCCATCCAGTTTAAAATCGTCTTTAAAATAACGGTAACTCATATGGCCCCCCAGCGCCAAGTTCTCAAAATATCGTGAAATTTCTGAATAAAGGACAAAGATTTCCCTTTGGTCTGGACGGTTTTCCTTGAAAAGAAAAACCTCGTCTGGAATCGAAGCAAACCTTTCTGTTGCAGGAATCCCTTTGTAAGGATCACTTAGGTAACCACTCGGCCAAGAATAGGACAGATTCACGGTAAAACTAGTAAATTTATCCAAAATTCGATTTAAACCGAAGGTAATGGTTGGAGTGGTTTTTTCGACAAATGCACCATCCGCATTTTGGACAGAATCATCTTGGAAAGAAACGCCAGCATTTAAAAGTAATGTTTCGGCGGCTAGCTTGTAGGAATACTGAAGGGCATAACTTCTCGATAGATAATCTGGCTCATCGCTGATGCCATATTCAAAACCAAAGTTGTATTCCGGAACTTCTTTTCGGATGGTGAACAGGCCAGCCTTTCTAATTTCTTCCGGAACTACGTTCAACCACTCATTGGGGTTGCTTGGATCACTTTCCTCTGGTGGCAACCCGTTTGGCGTGGCTCCAGACCACGCATCTACCGTACCAAGAAATTCAAAAGACCAATCCTTTTCAAATTCTATTTCAGTTTCAGCGTACCATGAACTTACTTCGATCCGATTATCATCTTCAAGCCATTCCCTATATTTGGCTTTCAAGGCATTTTGCCCGTACCCTTTATTCCATAATAAGTGGAAGCAAATCAAGAAGGATAAGAACAATAGACGCATAAACCCTATACTTGTATTCAACTCAAAATCGTCAACCCTTTCACCTCAAAATTAACTTTTAGGAGGATCTGATTTCTTGCTATTATTGGGATTTGAAGTAACGATTGAGCGAATATCATGTTGAGGTTAGAAAATTTAAAAAAAAGCTATCGTGACGGAGAAGGTAATCTCATCCCTGTCGTTGATGTAAGCGAATTTTTTTTGGACCACGGAACAATAGTTGCATTATATGGAGATAGCGGTTCAGGCAAAACCACATTTCTTAACCTGATTGCTGGAATCCTTACTCCAGACCAAGGAACCTTAAAATTCGATGGAAGCTATCTCCATGAACTAGACGAAAATCAAAGAGACCAATTTCGGGCTAAGTCCATTGGTTATATATTTCAATCCTTTCACTTGTTACAGGGATGCACCGCATTGGAAAACTTGCTGGTTGCGATGTCTTTTGCGGGTAAAGTCGATTCGTCCAGAGCAAAGGAATTATTAAAGGTTGTGGGATTAGCAGAGCGGATAAATCATAAACCTAATGAATTGTCGATTGGCCAGCAACAAAGGGTAGCGCTAGCTAGGGCAGTGGTTAACCAGCCTTCCCTTGTGTTGGCGGACGAGCCCACGGGAAATTTAGATTTGCGAAACACTCAAGTTTCCTTGGATATTCTTAAAGAATTATGTGAGGTGAATGAAGCAAGCATGATTATTGTTAGCCATGACCCTAAGGTTATCTCCTCTTTTGAAACCAAAATGAATTGGTCGGATCTAAACCGAGTTTAAGAAAATCCTGTTTCCAAAAATGATTAAGCCAGGTTTACAAGTTATTTTATTTTTAGCCATTCGCAGTATTCAAAGGCATGCCCTTTCTTCCTTCATTGCCATTTTCTCAATTTCCATGGCTGGGGGACTGGTGTTGAGTACATGGAAGATTAATCAGGAAACGAGGCGTGCCTTTCATATTTCTACCAGTGGTTTTGATGCGGTCTTGGGTGCCCGAGGTTCAAAATTACAAATCATCTTGAATTCTCTTTTTCACCTTGAAGACTCACCAGGTAACTTGACCTGGGAACAATATGAACTGATAAAAAGTAACAGAGGGGTGAAGGAGGCATATCCCATCGCGGTAGGAGACAATTATCTGGGCTATCGATTGGTTGGAACGGAGCCCGATTTATTTAAGAAACATGAATGGAATCCTGGTCGCTCTTATGAAGTAAAACCGGGTGGACGAATCTTTTCTTCGATGGCCAAAGAGGCTTTAGTTGGATCTTTTGTCGCCGATCAAATTGGTCTTAAGCTAGGTGATCAATTTCATCCATACCATGGACTTGACTTTAAAGAAGAAAATAAACACGAGGACATCTATGTGGTGGTTGGGATTCTGGAACCTACGGGGACTCCTACCGATCGTGTAATCTGGATCCCAATCAAGGGTATTCAATTAATGGAAGGACATGATCCCACCATGGCTCATTCTCTGAGTGCGGTATTGCTAAAGCTGAAGGGGGCGGCGGGATTCTCTCTTCACACGAAATATAATAAACAAGGTAATGTTGCCACACTCGCATGGCCAGTTGCTTCCACTCTGAGTAGTTTTTTTGACAAGTTTAGCTGGTTTCAAAAAGTTTTAGAGTTGGTAGCTGGTCTGGTTGCTATTATTGGTTTGTTCATAATTATATTATCTCTTAGGGCTTCGATGAATGAAAAGAAAAGAGAATTTGCTATATTAAGGTGCTTGGGAGCAAGTAGAATGGTGGTTACGAGTATTGTACTTTTTCAATCTCTGACCTTGGCATTCTTGGGAGGTGTTGGAGGGGTAGCTTTTCATTACTTAATTAATGTTATTTCATTTAGTATAATTCGTGAAAATACTGGAGTCATGATGAATAGTGTCAGTTTTGACCCAATGATATTTTATCTTTTTGGTTCGGTATTAGTCCTGGGATTAATCAGTGGAGTTTTTCCTTCTTTTCAGGCTTATAAAAATGAATTGTCGGAGAATCTGAAAATTATTACTTAAAATTCTATTTTTGGATAAGTTTATGAAACCAATAATTATAACGACTCTTGCGTTGCTCGGCTTTTTCTTTCTGGGTGCCTGCAGCGAAGGTGATCCTTCGGGAGAAGAGGTTGATGTTTTTAAAATTGTCGGTGAACCAATTCTTGAAGATTTAAATAACAAGAAAGATCCTGATATCAATGAATCCCGGGCATTTGTTTCTCAGGATCCCGGTACCACCCTAGCTAATATAGTATCAGAAGAAGTTGAAGTTTTCCAAGGGGTTGTGGTGGATGGGAAGAAAACAACAGATGAAAACCAGTCTTTTGTTGAAGATTTTGGTACGCTTCCCCCTTTAGAGCCAGATGGTGCCTATAGATCCATTGCTTTTCGCGAACTTACAGATTTTGATTACTCAGTGGAATGGGAAAAAGATGGTAAGGATTTTGAATTTTCTGCCTTTGCACAAAGAGTCCCAAAAAAACTGAGGAAGATTTCAAATACAAAGGTTGCTATTGAAGGATTTATGATCCCCACGATTGTAGACGAGAATAATGAATTGAAGGAGTTTCTGCTCCTTCCGGACCAGATGAGTTGTTGTTTTGGGCAGACACCTGAGGCAAACGGTTGGATTGTGGTGTCTGCTGAGCAAGGAGCCGAAGTAATGATGGACCGAATTATTCGAATAACCGGAGAATTAGCAGTGGAAGAAAGGTGGGATGAAGAATTTTTCGTCGGGCTTTACCACATTGTTTGTGACGAGATAACGGGTCCATCGCACTGATTAATAGCAGTCTGTTACCTCTACTTTTTTGAGGTCTTTGCCTTTTTGGAAGTTTTAGAAGAACCAGCAGTTACCTTAATCATAAAATCTGGATCCTGCACAGAACCGTTATCGCTTGATGACCCAAGTTTAATGTTGTCAACAAATTCCATGCCATCGATAACTTGGCCCCATACCGTATATTGACGATCTAAAAAGCGGGCTGCTTCTAAACAAATAAAGAATTGGCTATTCGCACTGTTTGGGCTCGATGAGCGGGCCATAGAACAAGTACCCCTAACATGCTTCGTATCGTTGAATTCTTCATCCAAGTCAGCTAGGTCAGAACTTCCTGTACCCACTCTTCCTGAATTGAAATCTTTCTTTTTACCATACTGGACGTCTCCGGTTTGAGCCATGAAACCTTCAATGACTCGATGAAAGGCAACGCCATCGTATTCACCTGATGAGGCTAATTTTTTGATTCGCTCAACATGCTTGGGTGCCTTGTCAGGAAAGAGTTCTATGACAACGGGTCCGTCTTTTAAGGTAATTGTAAGTGTATTTTCAGAATCAATAGATTTAGCTTCAGTCATAACGAAAGGAAGCATGAGCAGTGCATACGCAAAATACTTCATTATGTGGAGTGGGGTTATAAGGTTATAAAAAAAGCAATCATTGCCATCGATTCACTTTAGGTCGATACAAAAACTTAAATAAGAAACTGTTATTGGAAAAAGTTCAAATTAACTCGACCAATGGATTTCCTTTATCTGAAAGAGTAAAAGGACGCCGGGTTGGGGAATAAATAATCTGGTCTAAGGGTAGACCCAATGCATAGGCGATGGTTGCATTCAAATCCGGGATTTCCACTTTTTGTTCAATGACTTCTCTTCCTTCCTCGTCAGTTTTGCCCCAGATCTGACCTCCTTTAATACCACCACCCGCAAGCATACAGGAAAATGCTTTTGGATAATGATCGCGTCCTTCGTTGACATTGATTGTTGGGGTACGGCCAAATTCTGAAGCCAGAACGACTAAGGTTTCATCCAGCATTCCGCGGTTCGATAAATCGTTGAGTAAGGCGGAAAGTGCTTGGTCCAAAATTGCACAACGTTCAGGAACGCGGGTAAAGTTATTTTGGTGCGTATCCCAACCACCAAGTTGAACCTCTACAAATCGAACCTGTCTTTCGACCAGTCTTCTTGCCAGAAGAACGCCTTGGCCAAAATTGTCATCGCCGTAGGCTTCACGAGTGGATTGGGTTTCCTCCTTTAAATCAAAAGCCTTCAAGTCATTGCTTTTCATCAAGCGTACTGCTTGATCATACATATCAGAATAAGCTTTAACTTTCTTTAAGTCGTACTTTTCAATAAAGCCACGATCAAGCTTGTTGGAAAGATCGAGGCTTTTTTTAAACCCTTTTTCCGTAAACCCATTGAGCATCTCACAATTGCGCAGACCATCGTCCGGGTTTCCCACGGCAAGAGGTTGATGGGTGGAAGGAAGAAAGCCTGACAAGGGATGACGACTTCCACCATTGACTACTACAGCACCGGGAAGAGTGGGGTTAAAACGACCATCGAGTTTGGTCATCCATGCACCCATGCTTGGATGCACGATGGTCGATCTCTGCGCATAACTAGTGTGCATGAAATAGTTACCTTGGCTATGAGCTCCCTTGGTGGAAGTCATCCCGCGGATGACGGCGATTTTGTCCGCATGGTTAGCCAGCAAAGGAAGATTTTCAGCAAGTTGGACACCATCTGCTTTGGTCTTGATTGCCTGAGTAGGCCCTCCGGTTTCGGTGCCCGGTTTGGGATCGAAAGTATCCAGGTGCGTCATGCCTCCGGACATGTACAGGTAGATGACATTTTTAGCTTTTGGAGCATTATTAAGAGGGCGGTTAAGTCCCAATCCGGCAGCACTCAGTTTAAGGTCATTTGCCCAAGGTAAAATACTTAAACCAAGAAAGCTTTTGGCAGCGAGCGAGATAAAGCGTCTGCGGTTCAATTCGTCAGATAGTGCGGTAGGAGAGTTCATAACAATAGATGCTTTCTTGGTTTACTGAATGAAAGAAAATTGCCTGGTATTCATAAGAGCCCAAGCTACTCCAAAGAAACGCTTGTTATCAGCCAGGGTAAGTGCTTGCAATTTTTTGGCCATATTTTGTTGGTATTTCTTTTTCTTTTCATTTGGCCATTGCTCAGGAATTTTGAGCGTCGGAGGAGGAATGGTTGATTTTTTTATTACTAAATTAAGACAGTCCTTGGTTTCCTGTTTGGAGGGTTCTCGATTGAGTAAGGATAGGAAAAGGACTCGGATTTTAAATTCATCAGTATCCGCTTGGGAAAGGTTCTTGGACAAAGGTGATTGAGGACTGAAAACGGCACCATATATAACTCCATTGAGAAGAGTAAGGGCTTGGGGCACGGATGCTTGCTTGTTCGAATTTTCAATAATTTCCCGGTCGGACTGACCGAATTCTCGAAGGAAGTGACCCGGGGGAGCTGGAGTGGTAATTTCAGAGGCTCTCATGAGTCCGGTGTTATAGCCCTTCCATCGGGAATCGGCTTTTCCAATGCCGTTTGTTCCCCGGTTATAAAGCGAACGGACATCAAAGTCATCCCCCATGATTAATTTCGCAAACAAGCTTCTCTGTTCGTTTCGGGCCTTACCGTATTCTCGGCGGAGGCGAGCTACAGCTTCGCGATCATCAGCCTCTTGAGCTTCTCGAATGTTCTTTTGAATCCGCTCCATTTCGCTGAGTACCCCTTTGCTTGCCTTGGCCGCTTTGCCCGCAAGGGAAACCATGGCCTTAGGCTCGAGGTTGACAACTTTATCCTGATATTCGGCAAATCGGTCGAGTTTGTGCTCAATAATCCGCGGGTCTCTTATTCTTTCGTCGGAGTAGGGTATGGCAAGAGAGATAAAAGAGTCCCATAATTGTTCCGCCGACATTCTGGTTAGGATCGGACCTTCAAAATAATAAGGCTGATCATTGGCAATTTCATAATTAACCGCTCCACGATCGAATGCCTTTACATTTAAAAGAATACGTTGAAATTCTTTTAGGTTGTAATCAACCCGTACCATAAGTTTTTCCAGATGGTCGAGAAGCTCGGGTATGGAAGCTTGGGTATCGTCGCGCCAATCATCAACCGGTTCCACCAAGCCCCGTCCGAAAACTTTTTTCCATATTCGGTTGGCAATGACTTTGGTAAACCGGGTATTTTCCGGCGAGGTCATCCATTTACCATAGGCATCAATCTTGAGGTCATTATTGGGGACTTCGAGTGCTTTGCCGAATATCGGTGCCGGAGTGACCCGGTCCTTAGGCTGTGCGTCATCATACTGATAATCATGGGGCAAAGTAAGTGGTCTTGAAGTATGCCGGGCTCCATATCGAAGAGGTTGGATCATTTCCTGAAGAGCCTTCCGCAAAGCGGCACTTTCCTTGGATTGAGCCATCTGCTTTTTTTTCTTGGTCGAAAGACCTTTATTCACCTTAGCAAAGTGAGATTTTAAATCATTTTGAAGGCTTCCACCCATTCTGGTTGTTATCCCATAGGTAAAGGCCGCCATTTTATAGTATTCCTGCTGGGTCCATTTGTCGAAAGGGTGGTCATGGCATTGAGCACATACCATTTGGGTGCCGAGAAAAAGTTGCGTGGTGTTTGACATATTATCCAGTTCCATACCGGCGTCTCGAAGGTAGTAACCAGTTGCCCCGTCTTCCCATGGGTATCCTTCGGCCGTGATCAAAGAGTAGGCCACTTGGTCGAAGGGTGTATTCTCATTTATGCGTTCCCGAACCCAGTGGTTGTAAATCTCGCCGGCACCAATTTGATTTCCGCCACGCATTCGGGTTTGCAATCGAAGCAAATCCGCCCACCAATTAAACATTTGGCTATCGTAAGCAGGAGATTTTAATAAATAGTCAATGAGTTTGGCCTTTTTATTCTTACTACTGTCATTAAGAAAAGAAGTGGTTTCAGTGTAGGAAGGAATTCGTCCGGCAATCGAAAGGTAAATTCTACGGAGTAATTGCCCGTCGTCCAAATCATCAGGTATTTCGAGCTTATGTTCACGGTGTACATTTCCTAAAATACGGTCCACAGTGGCTGCTTCTTCCCCAACTTGCTGAGGGGTAAGCGAAAGCGAATCACGGGGAGATTTTCCGCTTAAAGTTAAAAGAAGCGAAAAAAAAGCAAAAACAGGAAGAAACTTTTTCATAACCTAGCTTTAAAGTTACCAAAATGTGTAAAAGTTGCACTCAAAATCTCCAATGATAAGAAATTTTTATTTTAGAGGCTCGGATCAGGTCAGGTGCCCTAAAAGTTGTGAGAGAGGGAGAGGATGAAGTTTCTCCCGGAACCATTTAATCCCGAACCATGAACCCGGTAGTCCACATCACCCAAGTTTTCGGCGGCAAGGCTCAAGGTTGTCTTTTCGCCCAATGAATGTCCACCCCGTAGGCCAAAAAGTGCATAACCTGGCGTGCCTTGATCGGGAATTCTGGAATGGTCGGTCTTATCCTTGAGAGAAAGTGCGTCCGCTTTGCCGACCGCAAGTATGGAAAATTCTGCCCACCAAGGGGATCCGGGTGAAGAGTATCCCGTTAAGAATTGTAATTGAACCGGCATTAATCGAGTGGTTGCACGATCAACCGGTTCAAAGCCTTTGAGGATTTTTGCGGTCGACTCATCATTATCGTGGTCAACGAGCTTCATTTGCGATCCTAAGGGATTTTCCAGAAGCTGCTCGATTTCACTGTCCATCCAGCAAAAAGAAAGGTTGGATTTCCAATCAGAGTCCCAGTCATAGCCCAGTTCAATTTCAATACCTTGCACATAGCCATTACCATTGGCTTTGAGGGCCAAAGTTTTTCCGTTTGTTGCTTGATAAGGAGAGTGAACAATCATGTCTTTGATCCAAGTGTGATACAAGGAGAACTGCCACTCCCAAGCCTCAGAATTTCCACGAAGACCCACTTCTCCCTGAATGAAATTTTCTGGGGACAAATCGACATTGGGAGCTTCGTTGATGCTGGTCTCGTCCGTAGAAGTAAGATCATAGGCACTTGGAGGACGAAACCCTTGGGATAGTCCGGTAAAAAAGAATCCATCCGAACCAATTTCTTTACTTATCCGTAAGGAACCAATCCATTCATCGTAAGATTTGGTTTCAGGAGTTTGAAGGGTGGAAGCGTCAGAATTCTTAAGGTAGTAGCGATCGAATTCAGCCCGAACCGATGAAAAACGGATTCCTGGAGTCAAGGTCCATCCTGACACACT
>CEWK01089329.1_pt1 | contig 17223 bp, 14 predicted proteins | sample 531431 | NCBI WGS metagenome assembly CEWK01 (sample SAMEA2623059, study PRJEB7988) | marine metagenome | isolation source: saline water (ENVO:00002010), including
TTTTAAATTCTGTTTCATTTCTCTGCGTAAAAAAAAGGCCGTCAAAGCTGTGGAAAGCAAATCTGATGCTGGAAAAGCCATCCAAACACCAAGCTCACCATACCATAAAGGTAAGATAAAAATTAAAGGAATAAAGAAAAATGCTTGCCGCGACAATGTGAGCAATAAAGCGGGGGTCGCCTTACCAACTGCCTGGAAATAAGCCGCACCTATCAACTGAATCGCAACTACTGGGGTTGCTGCAAACACCCAGCGCATGGCACTAGGAGTTTTTTCTAGCACCAAAATGTCGGTTGTAAAAATTTTAGTAATGAGTTCTGGAAAACCTATCAATAGTACAAAAACTAGAGCTGCTAAAAGGATAGAGTAGCGCACTGCAATATTGATCGATTGGCGTACACGTTCATAATTTTTAGCCCCATAATTATAGCCTGCAATGGGAATAAAGCCTTGTGTAATACCAAAAATAGGAAACAGGGCAAACATCAGCATTCTTGAAACAATGGCATAGGCCGTGACTGAGGTCTCACCGCCAAAATCAAATAAAATATTGTTCATTAATAAGTAAGTCAAACTGACTACGGCTTGTCTGGATAAAGTGACAGAGCCCAAGCTGCCAATTTCAAAAACAATCTGGTTTTGAAGACCGAAATGGTGCCACTTCAATTTCATTTCAGAGTGTTTCGAAATAAAAAACCATAAAACAAAAATAAAGCACAAAGCGTAGGAACTGGTAGTGGCCCAAGCCGCCCCCAACATTCCTAAGTTGAAAACCTTGATGAACACAACATCTAGGATTAAATTTGTAACAGAGGGGATGACCATGGCATACATCGCAAATTTAGGCTTACCCTCGGCGCGGATTACAGTATTCCCCATCATGCAAAGCCCCAATAATGGTACGCCATAAAGGACAATTCTATAATAAATTTTAGCTGGGGTATAAATCGTTCCCTTTCCACCAAAAAGTGGAATGATGTCTTCGATAAAAATCAATCCAAAAAAAATGAATGTTAACGTTAGGCCAAGCGTAAGCGTAATTTGATTACCAAACGTTTTAAGGGCTTTGGATTTATTTGATGCACCAAGAGCTCTGGAAATAATTGAAGCTCCGCCGACTCCAATGGACATACCCAGGGCTGCAATAAAAAAGGAAACTGGCAAGACCACATTTATAGCAGCAATGGCTTGAGAGCCAATCCAATGGCCAACAAAAATAGTGTCAATAAGGATGTTCAATGACATTACCAAGATCCCAATAGATGCGGGAACGGCCTGGCGAATGAGTAGTTTCCCTATAGCATCTGTTCCAAAATCCGAAACATGGGATTGATTCATTTAAGAGGGCGTTAAAGCTTTTTCATTCCAAGCATGTATCCATTTGGCAAGTAATGCCACCCAATTAGGGTCATCATTAAGACAAGGAATTGTTGTAAAGTTCTTACCACCAGCTTCGTGAAAAATTTCTTCTCCTTCCATGGCAATTTCTTCCAAAGTTTCTAAGCAATCACTTACAAATGCTGGGGTTACAATCGCCATATTCCTAGTCCCTTCCTTCCCCAGTCTTTCAATGGTTCGGTCTGTGTAGGGCCTCAACCACGGATCAAATCCGAGACGGGACTGAAAGGAGGTTGAAAAGGTTTCTGGTTCCATTTTAAGCGCGGCGCCAACCAAGCGCGTTACCTCTACACATTGGTGTTTATAACAATAGGCATGGGCCTCAGAAGCTGTAGTGCAACAGGATTTATCCATTTTGCAATGGGATTTGGTGATGTCGCTTTTCCGTATGTGTCGCTCTGGAACACCATGGTATGAAAATAACAGATGGTCATACTCTTTACCTTTCAAGTGGGCCTTAATAGACGCCGAGAGCACTTTAATATAATCCGGGTTGTTGTAAAAAGGGGGTAAACTCTCTAAAGACATTTGCGGGAAAAATTCTTTTTTTAATGTCTCCGCCAAAACCAAAATGGTTTCTGTTGTAGCCATTGCAAATTGGGGATATAACGGAATGATTAAAACGTCTTTTACGCCCTTATCTGCCAACTCTTGAAGGCCATTCTTAATGGTCATGCTGCCATAGCGCATGGCCAAGGCTACTGGTATGTTGACTTGTTTTTGCACCTTGTCTTTCAGGCGCTCAGACAAAACAATTAATGGAGAGCCTTCCTCCCACCATATTTTTTGGTAAGCCTTTGCGGAGGCTTTGGGGCGCGTATTCAAAATGATGCCTTTTACCAACAGTGTACGAGCCCACTTTGGGACATCAATAACGCGTTCGTCCATTAAGAATTCTCCTAAATATTTTTTGACATCTTTGGGGTTTGGGCTGTCTGGGGAACCCAAGTTGACTAATAAAATACCTTTCATTTTTTAAATCAAATTAATTTGAGGATTGTGTATATTTTTTTGGGGTCGTTCCATATTGTTTTTTAAAGGCGGCAATAAAATGGCTGGCGGTACTATAGCCAACCTTGAGTCCAACCTCATTAACATTGTGACCACCTGATTCTAACAATTTTCTTGCCAACTCCATTTTATAATCAAACAAAAATCCATAGACTGTTGTCCCGTAAATTTGCTTGAAACCTGCTTTTAGCTTCTTTAAACTCAGGTCTATTTCGGAAGACAATTCAGCAAGTGTGGGGGGCTCAGATATGCGCTGAATTATAATGTCTTTTGCGGCTTTTATTTTTATGACATTAGACTCATCTGCCAAGAAAGGACATTGCTCTGCATTGACATCCTCACCGCGATTGAAATACAAGCTTAACAGTTCGTAAACCTTAGCCTTGCAATAGAGTTCGCGAAGGTTTGAATTGAGATTGTAATTAATAATTTGATTGAGAACAATAGCCATGGAGGGTGATATGTAACCATCCTTATAATATTTCTTTTGCCTGTTATCGTCCTTTAAAAAAGAGATGTAATTGGCTTCGTGAGAAAATAAACCATGAAATTTTTTGATTGAAATTAAGACCGATACCACCCAAGTCTTAGGCCCAGCAATCATATGGATGGGTAAGTCTCGTTGAGGGTTGTACAATAACAAAGAGTTTTCTTCTGGAATATCGAGAGTGTAAGTGTTGTTATTAAAAGAAAATTGGGTACTGCCTTTTAAGCAGAAATGAAGCTGAATAAAAGAATTGTCAATGGCCTTTTCTAGAAGCTTAGGGGACTCCGAATTGTTTTGAAAGGTCAGTACCAAAAAACCCGGCTCAATCAGGGTTTCTAAAAAAGCACCTGTAGCGATACTTTTTAACGTGTTGGTGTCCGAACTAGAATTTTCTTTATTTAGATTCATTATAAATAAAAAATGTGGTTTTTTTCAAAATTAACCTGATATTTTAGATTAATTTACAAAAATAAGAAAAAAAAATTGATGAACCTCCAAACGACAAATAAAGTTCTTCTATCGTTACTTTTTAGTTTGAATAGGTTTTATTTTTGTCGTCGCAAGCCACTGAGCCCAAATACATGAAGCTAAAAAATAACGAGACGAATCCTTCTTTTTATGTCATAGGCATAAGCTATAAAAAAGCAGACGCAAAACTGCGAGGCAATTTTAGCTTGAGCCCCACCAAAAAAGCCAATCTACTTAAACAAGCGAAGACTTCTGGAATTCAAGGCTTACTTGCCACCTCAACCTGCAATCGAACTGAAATTTATGGCCTGGTAGAACATCCATCCAAACTCATTCAGCTGCTGTGCCAAAACACCAAGGGCAGCGTGGAGACTTTTGAACAAGTAGGATATGTCTTAAAAGATAGCCAGGCTATTGAGCATATATTTAGAGTGGGGGCCGGATTGGACAGCCAGATCTTGGGTGATTTTGAAATCATCAGTCAACTCAAGGTCAGTGCTAAGATCTCCAAAACGTACAACTTAATGGACAACTATTTAGAGCGACTTGTAAACTGTGTGCTTCAAGCGAGTAAGCGAATTAAAAACGAGACCGAGCTTTCTTCTGGAGCTACCTCTGTTTCCTTTGCTTCCGTCCAGTATATTTTAAATGCGGTCAAAGACATAAAAGCCAAAAATATTCTATTATTTGGAACAGGTAAAATTGGGAGGAATACTTGTAAAAACCTCATCAAGCATACTAAAAATGAGCACATCACTCTCATTAATAGAACACGAGAGAGTGCCGAAAAATTGGCGGGAAAATTCAAAGTACATGTTAAAAATTACAGCCAGCTCCAAGAAGAAATTGCAAAAGCTGATATCTTAATTGTTGCCACAGGGGCTCAAAATCCAACCATTGACAAACAGCTCATCGTACAAAAAAAAGAGCTATTGATTTTGGACTTATCCATTCCTAAAAATGTTGACGAAAATGTCAAAACCCTAGCTAATGTCACGCTTACCCACCTTGACGAACTTTCTGGGATTACAGATAACACCCTACAAAAAAGAAAGAGGCACATCCCTATGGCAGAGGCCATTATCAAGGCCATAAAAGAAGACTTTGAGGTTTGGGTTGAATACCGGAAATTTGCACCGACCATTAAAGCCCTAAAAGAAAAGTTAAAGGTATTTGCTGATGTTGAAATTAAAAATCAACGTAAAAAAAATGCAGGGTTTAATTATGATCAAGCAGATTTAATCAGTTCCAATATTGTGCAAAAAATCACCAATCATTTCGCACATCACTTAAAAGAAGAGGCCGTTTCGTCTAAAGAAAGTCTGGCGCTTATCCACAAAATATTTCAACTCGAAGCCTAATCATGTCAAAGCTTATTCGCATAGGAACTCGTGACAGCGAACTGGCGCTTTGGCAGGCAAAAAGTGTCGAATCTCAACTAAAAAGCCTAGGACACAAAACTAAGTTAATCCCTGTAAAATCTACCGGGGATTTAGCCTTGAATCAGCCCATTTACGAACTTGGGATAACAGGGGTTTTTACCCGCACACTTGACATTGCCCTGCTCAATGAAGAAATAGACATTGCTGTACACTCACTCAAAGACGTTCCAACGCGACTGCCCAAAGGCATTGTCCAGGCGGCCGTATTAAAACGCGGTAATGTCAGAGACACTCTAGTTTTTAAAAAAAATGAAGAATTTTTAACCCAAAGAGAGGCCGTTGTTGCCACGGGAAGCCTGAGGCGAAAAGCCCAATGGCTCAATCGCTACCCTACACACACAATTGAAGGCTTAAGAGGTAATGTCAACACAAGACTACAAAAGCTGGAAGCTTCAAAAAACTGGAACGGCGCTGTTTTTGCCGCAGCAGGGCTTGGTCGAATTGGGCTAACGCCTGAAAATGCCGTCAATTTAGAATGGATGGTGCCGGCGCCTGCACAAGGCGCTATCATGATTGCATGCCTGGAGTCCGCCAGTGACATCATAGAAGCTTGTAACGCGCTTAACCATGAAGAAACTGAGATTTGTACAAACATGGAGCGGCTATTTCTAAACAAATTAGATGGCGGTTGCAGCGCCCCTATCGGTGCTTTGGCGTTTATAAAAAATGAAGAAGTTCATTTCCACGGCATCGTATTAAGTGAAGATGGCACAAAAAAAGTAGAGGCAAAAAGAAGTGCGCCGTTGGGTAAGCACACAAAACTTGTAGAAGAATGCTTGGAATTTATCACAGCGCGGGGAGGTAAAAATTTAATCAGTAAAACGGCTCTTAAACAAAATGAGACAAATGTTTTTTCTTCCAAAACATTAAGCCCAGGACAACTGGATCTCTTCCCAAAATCAATTAAAGTTGAAAGTGTCGATTTTATAAAAACGACTCCCAACAGAATTAAAGCTTCACTTATAAAAGCGCCGCATGAAAATGTGATCATAACAAGTAAAAACGGCGTTGAGGCTATTTTAAATAATTGTGCTTCTGAGGACTTAAAATTCAAGACAATCTATTGTGTAGGCCGCCGCACAAAAAAACAAATTGAGCAGAAAATTGGACCCGTTAAGCACTGCGCTAAAAATGCCAAAGCACTTGCCGAACATCTCGTTGAGTTCATTGAAGGCACGACGGTTAGTTATTTCTGTAGTGATATCCGGATGGATGATTTACCGTCAATTTTAGAAAAAAATAACATAACCGTTCAAGAAATCACGGCTTACAGCACAAAACTTGAAGCACCAAAACTACCAGAATCTATTGAAGGGGTGCTTTTTTTCAGTCCATCGACCGTCCAAAGTTTCCTCAAAAACAATCGCCCAAATTGTACCGCTTATTGCATTGGAGAAACCACTGCAAAAGAGGCAAAAAAATATTTTAAAGCCGTTCATACGGCAAAAATTCCAACAATTGAAAGTGTCATCGAAATGGTGAGTGATCACCTTGTTTTAAAGCCAAAAAAATGATTAAGAACGATTTATTTTTACGTGCCTTAAGCGGCGAAACTGTCGAACGTCCACCAGTATGGATGATGCGACAAGCTGGGCGTTATTTGCCTGAGTTCATGGCCATCAAAGAAAAGTACGACTTTTTTACGCGTTGCCGAACACCAGAGTTAGCCAGTGAAATCACCGTACAACCCATTCGTCGCTTTGGAATGGATGCCGCCATTTTGTTTTGTGATATTTTAGTCATCCCACAAGCCATGAATATTGAAGTTGAAATGAAGCCTGATTTTGGGCCTTTCTTGCCCAATCCCATCCGATCACAAAAAGATGTAGACCGCGTCGTTGTGCCAGATGTTACAACTGAACTAGATTATGTCTATAAAGCCATTACCGCTACAAAAGCGTTGCTAAATAATGAAATCCCTTTGATCGGCTTTGCAGGATCTCCATGGACGATTTTATGTTATTGTGTACAAGGACAGGGCAGTAAAAACTTTGACAAAGCCAAAGCCTTTTGCTTTTCAAACCCCGTTGCAGCCCATCACCTTCTACAAAAAATTACAGAGACCACGATTGCCTATTTAAAGGAAAAAGTGAAAGCCGGAGTCGATGTCCTTCAAGTTTTTGACTCTTGGGGCGGTATGCTTTCTCCTACAGACTATCAAGAATTTTCATGGCAATACATCCATCAAATTATAGAAGCACTTAAAGACGATGCGCCTGTTATTGCTTTTGGTAAAGGCTGCTGGTTTGCATTGCATGAAATGGGAAAATCCAATGCTGCTGCCATTGGAGTCGACTGGACCTGCTCTGCTCGAAATGCGCGCTATCTCACTGGTGGAAATAAAACGCTGCAAGGGAATTTTGACCCCTCGCGTTTGTTATCTCCCCCTAAAGAAATTAAGAAAATGGTCCACGAAATGATCAATGCGTTCGGGAAAGACAAGTACATTGTAAACCTTGGCCATGGTATTTTGCCAAACATCCCTGTGGACCACGCCAAGGCTTTTGTTGATGCTGTAAAAGCATACAACATATAAATTTATCATGGTATGAAAGAGGTCTTTTACAGCTATATCGAAACCCTTCAAAATCAAATAACATCGGCTCTAGAGTCGATTGACGGCTGTGCACAATTTGAAGAAGATCTTTGGAGGCGAAAAGAAGGGGGTGGTGGTCGCACACGTATTTTGCAAAATGGCGGAGTCTTTGAAAAAGGCGGGGTTAATATCTCGAGGGTTTTTGGCCCCCTGCCTAAAGCGATGCAGAGCTATTTTAAAGTTGAAAATGTTGATTTTTTTGCCTGTGGCTTAAGCCTTGTAATGCATCCTAAGAATCCGATGGTGCCGACTGTACATGCCAATTGGCGGTATTTTGAAATGTACAATAAAAACGGGGAGCTCGTCGACCAATGGTTCGGAGGTGGCTTGGACTTGACGCCTTACTATTTATTTGAAGAAGACGCTAAGCATTTTCACTTGCAGTGTAAAAACGCCTGCGACAGACACAACAGTGATTTGTATCAAAAGTACAAACAAGCCTGTGATGCCTATTTTTACAACAGTCATAGAAAAGAAGCACGTGGTGTGGGCGGCTTGTTTTTTGATTATTGTAAATCCAACGAGCAAATGAATCTGCAACAATGGTATGATTTTATAACCGATGTTGGAGATCATTTTTTAGATGCTTACTTACCCATTGTACAAAAAAGAAAAGACTTGCCATACACCGCTGCTGAACGCCAATGGCAAGAAATTAGAAGGGGCCGCTATGTGGAGTTTAACTTGGTTCATGACAAGGGCACACTATTTGGCCTTAAGACCAATGGAAGAATTGAAAGTATTTTGATGAGTTTACCCCCACATGTACAATGGACCTATGACCATCGCCCCGCCCCAAACAGTAAAGAAGAAGCATTAATTGAGGTGTTAAAACACCCTAAAAACTGGGTTTAATATGTATCCATTAAGAAGAAACAGACGCTTGCGCGCAAACGAATCTATCCGAAATTTAGTAAGGGAAAATACAATCACGCCAAATGACTTTTTGGTGCCCTTATTTGTGGTTGAAGGCCATGGCGTTAAGTCGGAAATAGCATCTATGCCTAATTATTTTCGACACAGCCTAGACACACTTGAAAAAGAAGTCAAACTATTGTGGAATTTGGGCCTTAGAGCTGTATTGCTATTTGTGAAAGTTGAACCGTCACTAAAAGACAATCGGGGTTCTGAAGCGCTTAACCCTAATGGCTTGATGCAACGCGCCATAAAAACCATTAAAAACAGCTGCCCTGATATGCTGGTTATGACGGATGTCGCTTTAGACCCCTATTCTATTTATGGCCATGATGGCGTGGTTGAAAAAGGACAAATTGTAAACGACCACACCGTTGAAATTCTTGCAAAAATGAGTCTGTCTCACGCCACAGCGGGTGCCAATTTTGTTGCGCCTAGTGATATGATGGATGGACGAATTTTATCGATTCGGGAAGCCTTAGAAAAGAATGGTTTTGTGGACACTGGAATTATGAGCTACAGTGCGAAATACGCCTCCGCTTTCTACGGCCCTTTTAGGAGCGCTTTAGATTCTGCGCCTTGTGAAAAAGATAACATCCCCAAGGACAAAAAAACCTACCAAATGGACTGTGCAAACCGCATTGAAGCCATGAGAGAAACTGAAATGGACATTGCAGAAGGAGCAGACATTGTCATGGTGAAGCCTGGCTTGGCTTATTTAGATGTCATACGAGACATTAAAAATGAATTTGATGTGCCTATTGCCGCTTATCAAGTAAGTGGAGAATATGCGATGATCAAAGCCGCAAGTGAAAAAGGCTGGTTGGAGCACGATCAAATAATACTTGAATCCACAATGGCTTTCAAGCGGGCTGGAGCTAACCTTATCGCCAGCTATTTTGCTAAGGACATTGCAAAGCTAATTGGATAAAGAAACCTAAGATTATTTTTTGGTTATCTTTATAACAAATTACAAACAAAATGAACTTACTGAAAAAAACACTCAAGTGGGCCCTATTGAGCGTTATTACACTAGTCGCTGTTTTATATATAACAGACACAGACTACCTCATCAAAGCGGTCCGAACAGTATATTTTAAAGGATATACAACCGCATCTATAAATGACTATGTCTATTTTGACAATGCTGTTGTGCGCACCGATGCATCTGACGAATGGCCGCTGCACAAAGACTACAATAAAAGTACTGCAACAAAAAAACTATCAGCGCTACATAAATCGCAAGGCTCGGTCGCCTATTTAATTATTAAAAATGACAGCATTTTACATGAGTCGTATTATGACGCCTATGACGAAAACTCTAAAAGCAATTCTTTTTCAATGGCTAAAAGCTATGTCTGTGGGCTTTTAGGAAAAGCCATAATGGATGGCTATATTGAGAGTTTGGAACAGCCCGTCAGTGACTTTTTCCCGCAATACTCAGACGGACTTTCAGCCAAAGTAACTGTTGGGGATCTTGCCTCAATGGCATCGGGCTCCAGCTGGATAGAAGATTATTACTGGCCCATCAATATTACAGCCAAGGCTTATTACGGAAAGGAGCTTGAAGAAACTATTTTGGGATTGTCAACGGTTAAAACGCCTGGACAAGCTTTTGAGTACTCAAGCGGAGATACGCAATTATTAGCCATGGTCATTGAAAAAGCAACAGATAAAAAGTTATACGACTATCTGTCTGAAAGTTTTTGGATTCCGCTAGAATCAAAAAATGATGCCCTTTGGCAGGTTGACAGCAAAGATACTGATCATGTAAAAGCCTACTGTTGTATTGCCAGCAATGCCAGAGATTTTGCGCGTTTTGGAAAACTCTACAAAGACCACGGCAAGTGGAAAGGCCAACAGATTTTAGACTCTACTTATGTTGCTAAAAGCATCCAGCCGCGCTTTAAAGACAGTCCTGAGTATGGCTATGGTTTTTGGCTACAAAAAAGAGATGGAAAGTCTTTTTTTATGATGGAGGGGCATTTGGGGCAATGCGTGGTGGTGATCCCCGATGACAACCTTATTGTGGTGCGGCTAGGGCGGGGAAAAGAATCTTTTGGTCGCAATCCTTACAATGGCGACATCACTATTTATATTGAGGAGGCTTATAAAATGATCGCTGATGCTGAACAAAATCAATCTTGAGAACGTCTTATTTTTAGACATTGAAACGGTTCCTGAAGCACAAGATTTTGACGATTTAACAACCGAAAAGCAAGCCCTTTGGGCCAAAAAATCTCAATACCAACGCAAGGAAGACTTCAGTCCTAAAGCGTTTTATCCCCGGGCTGGTATTTGGGCAGAATTTGGAAAAATCATATGCATTTCTGTTGGCCATTTTATCTTGGAAGCCGATTCAAAAAAATTTCGCATTACCACATTCACCGGTAAAGAAAAAACGCTTCTGTTGGAGTTTAAAGAATTGCTTAATAAACATTTTAACGGTCGGAGACACTTGCTTTGCGCGCATAATGGTAAGGAATTTGACTTTCCTTTTATCGCCAGAAGAATGCTCATTCACAAAATAGAATTACCGTCTAAACTCAATTTATTTGGGAAAAAGCCTTGGGAAATTCCGCATTTAGACACCCTTGAATTATGGAAGTTTGGGGATTACAAACACTACACCTCTTTAAAGCTAATGACCAATGTGCTGGGAATTCCTTCACCAAAAGATGACATTGATGGCAGTGAAATTTTTCGAGTGTTTTATGAAGAAAAGGACCTCCAACGCATCATTGATTATTGTCAAAAAGACACCTTAGCGGTGGCTCAAATTCTGTTGCGCTTAAGGAACGAGCCCCTTTTGAGCCCGAGTGAAATTAATTATATTTAAATCATGGAAGACAAGCCCATTCTAAGTGTCAAAGATTTGCGCATCGCATTTCAGAGCAATGGTGGTTTAAAATCCGTTGTACACGACATTGCTTTCGATGTTTTTGAAAATGAAATAATAGGAATTGTAGGAGAAAGTGGGTCGGGAAAATCTGTCACCGCCCTATCCCTTATACAGTTGTTGCCAAAGGGTCAAAAAACGCAAGCTTCTGGGACGATTACCTACCAAGGCAGGGATTTGAATGCTCTTACAGAGACGAGTATGCAGGATTTGAGAGGTCGAGAAATCGCGATGATTTTTCAAGAGCCCATGAGCGCACTAAACCCATCCATGCGCTGTGGAGAGCAGGTAAAAGAAGTCATATTACACCACGGTATTGTGAATAAAGAGGCCGCGCTGGCAGAAGTCCTTCGTTTATTCGATAGTGTTAAAATGCCCTCTCCAGCTGAAGCCATGAGAAAATACCCTCATGAACTCTCAGGAGGCCAACAACAACGGGTTATGATTGCCATGGCCATTGCTTGTAAGCCAAAAGTTCTCATTGCAGATGAACCCACGACCGCCTTGGATGTAACGGTTCAAAAAGAAATCATTTCCTTATTGAAGCGGCTGCAAAAAGAGACCAAAATGAGTGTGATTTTTATCAGTCACGATTTGGCTTTGGTCTCGGAAATAGCACAAAGGACATTGGTGATGTACCAAGGAAAAATTGTAGAAAAGGGGGCGACAAAAAGAATTTTTAAGACCCCTAAAAATGACTATACAAAAGCATTGATTGCTGCAAGGCCTGAAACAGGAAAGAGGCTTCGAAAACTCCCAACCATCGCAGACATTCTATCGAATTCGGAAAAGGTGGCAATAGTTACTAAAAAAGAAAGAGAAAAAACGCACAAGACCCTTTACGGGGCTACGCCAATTTTAGAAGTTATAAACTTGGATAAAGTATATTACAAAAACATTGGCCTTTTTGGTGGAAAATCAGTTTTTAAAGCCGTTGACGGGATCAGTTTTAAGCTTTACGAAGGCGAAACTTTAGGGCTTGTCGGAGAGTCGGGCTGTGGAAAGTCTAGTTTAGGAAACGCTATTTTACAGCTAGATAAAGCAACTTCAGGACGCATTATCTATAAGGGAAAAGACCTTGGTATGCTTTCTAAAAAAGCAATGAGGCATTTGCGAAAAGAAATTCAAATTATATTCCAGGATCCCTTGAGTTCATTAAACCCAAGACTGACGGTTGGAGAGGCCATTATGGAGCCCATGAAAGTCCATAAATTGCATAAAAATGATGCCGCGCGTAAATTAAAAACTCTAGAGCTATTAGATAAAGTTGGGCTGGAGCGTTCTGCTTTTGGTCGTTATCCTCACGAATTTTCTGGAGGTCAAAGGCAACGTATTGGGATTGCAAGAACCATTGCGGTAGAACCAAAACTCATTTTGTGTGATGAATCCGTTTCTGCACTTGACATTTCAGTTCAAGCTCAAGTATTGAATCTTCTCAACGCACTAAAAAAAGATTTTGGCTTTACCTATATTTTTATTTCACACGACTTGGCAGTTGTTAAATATATGTCGGATCAACTTATGGTGATGGACCAAGGAAAAATTGTGGAAAAAGGAGAATCAGATACCGTATACGCAAATCCGAAAAAACCTTATACAAAGAAACTTATTGGCGCCATTCCTAAGGGTTTATAGTGCCATTTCTGGAATCGGTCCGTCCACAATCAAATGGCCTTCAGTCGCTGCTTGAATCGTTTCAACCTCAACCCCAGGCGCACGCTCTAAAAGTTTAAACCCCTGTGCGGTAACTTCTAAAACTGCTAAGTTTGTTACGATTTTTTTGACGCAATTAACCCCGGTTAATGGTAGGCTACAGCGCTTTAAAAGCTTTGATTCACCGCGTTTATTGGTGTGCATCATGGCCACAATAATGTTTTCGGCGCTGGCCACTAAGTCCATTGCGCCACCCATGCCCTTGACCAAACGCCCAGGAATTTTCCAATTGGCAATGTCTCCATTTTCGGCGACCTCCATGGCGCCCAAAATAGTCAAATCAACATGTTTGCCTCTAATCATTGAAAAACTCATGGCGGAATCGAAATAGCTCGCGCCATCCAAAGCGGTAATGGTTTGCTTCCCAGCATTGATTAAATCGGCATCCTCTTCACCCTCAAAAGGAAAAGGGCCCATGCCTAAAATACCATTTTCACTTTGAAAATCGACTTCAATATCAGATCTTACAAAATTTGCAACAAGGGTAGGAATTCCAATTCCTAAATTGACATAATATCCGGGTTTCACCTCTTTGGCGATTCGTCTTGCAATTCCATTTTTATTTAACATAAGCTTTACTTTTATGGTTTTGGAGTCAATGTGCGTTGCTCAATGCGTTTCTCATAATTTTGCCCTTTAAAAATCCGCTGGACAAAAATACCAGGGATGTGAATATGGTTTGGGTCTAAGGCCCCTGCAGGTACTAGTTCTTCGACCTCAGCCACTGTAATTTTCGCTGCGCCGCACATATTGGGATTGAAATTTCTTGCAGTGCCTTTAAAAATTAAATTTCCTGCCGTGTCTCCTTTCCAAGCTTTTACAAAAGAGAAGTCCGCTTTAAAAGCGTATTCTAAGACGTGCATTTTCCCATCAAATTCACGGGTTTCCTTACCTTCGGCAACTTCTGTCCCAAAACCAGCAGGGGTATAAATCGCAGGGAAACCCGCTTGAGCAGCCCTACAACGCTCTGCCAGAGTCCCTTGCGGAATCAGTTCGACTTCCAATTCACCAGAAAGCATTTGGCGTTCAAATTCGTCATTCTCTCCAACATAAGAAGAGATCATTTTTTTTATTTGATGCTTCTGAAGTAGGTGCCCCAAGCCAAAATCATCAACGCCTGCATTATTTGATATGCACGTCAAATCTTTAACATTCATAGCGACCAGTTCGGCAATGGCATTTTCAGGAATTCCGCATAGCCCAAAGCCCCCCAAAAGTAGGGTCATCCCACTTTGTACGCCCTCGAGGGCTTTTTGTACGTTCTTTACAGTTTTATTAATCATTTATTAGGCTTTAGACAAGAAATTAAAAGTCAATTTCTGGTGTTAATACTTCGTTTATCATATCTGTTTCACCCTCAGGATTATACTGTTCACAATCTGTAGGAATAGATAAAACTTCCGGTGCTTCAAATTCATCTTTAGAGATTCCAAGCGCCTCAATGGCATAACAACCCTTCATGTAATTGGCCCAAATGGGCAGTGCCATAGAGGCGCCTTGGCCATATGTAATCGTTTTAAAATGAGTCGCACGGTCTTCTCCACCAACCCAAACACCTGTCACTAAATTGGGAACCATCCCCATAAACCACCCATCACTTTGGTTTTGTGTGGTGCCTGTTTTACCCGCAATAGGATTGTCAAACTCGTAGGGGTAGCCGGTTACTATTTCTCTATAAACAGCTTGATTTTTGCCAAAATCATGACGCAATCTTTGGCCTGAGCCAAACTTTGTAACCCCCTCCAATAAATTTACAATGACATAGGCAATTTCTTCGCTTAGAACGTCCCGTGTTTCTGGTGAAAATTGATACAGTAAAGTCCCATTTTTATCTTCAATTCTAGTTACCATTACCGGTTTAGTGTAAACGCCTTTATTGGCAAAAGTTGCATAGGCCGCCACCATTTCGTAAATGCTTAAGTCGGGGGTTCCAAGGGCAATGGAAGGTACCGCAGGGAGGCTTTGTTCAATACCCAAACTTTTGGCTAAATTAATAACGGGCTGTGGCCCTATTTCGTTCATCAATCGCGCTGTAATGGTGTTTCTAGAGTTGGCTAGTGCTGCTTTCAAAGTTTCAAACCCCGCATAATTATTACTGGAATTTTTTGGGGACCACGGCTTCATATTCCCAAACTTCATGGTGGGGATTGTAATTTGTGCTTTTGGAAAAGTGTCGCAGGGCGAAAGGTGCAATTGATCAATGGCTGCCGCATAAACAAATGGCTTAAAAGTGGAGCCAACTTGCCGCTTGCCTTGTTTGACCATATCGTATTGGAAGTGCTTGTAATCAAACCCACCAACCCAAGTTTTAACAAATCCTGTTTGGGGTTCCATTGACATGGTCCCGGCCCTGAGAAAAGATTTGTAATAACGCATTGAATCCATCGGGGTCATTACAGTATCAATTTCATTGTTTGGTGCGGTCCAAGAAAAAACTTTCATAGGAGTCTTCTTCTTAAAAGATGCCGTAATTTCACTAACTGGTTTTTTAAGATCATAACGCATTTTACGCCAACGCTCGGAGCGTTTCATGCCAAGATTTAAAAGCCTCTGAATTTCTTCGTCCTCCAATTCTAGAAAAGGTGCTGTAGGGTTTCTTTTCTCGGTGTTTTGAATAAAAAACTCAGCTTGTAAAGCCTTCATGTGATCCTTTACTGCGGCTTCAGCAAGCATTTGCATTCTAGAATCAATGGTCGTATAAACTTTAAGACCATCTCTGTATATATTGTATTTATCGCCATTGGGTTTTTTATTTTCGCTTTGATTCACCCAGTCTTTTAAAAATTCTTTTAAATAGGCTCGAAAATAGGTCGCAATACCCTCCCTGTGAGACTCAGGCTTATAATTTAAATTAAGAGGAGTGGCTTGTAGCGAGTCTTTTTGAGTTGGGCTGATAAAACCATATTTAGCCATTTGAGACAGGACGACATTCCTACGGTTTTTGGTGCCAACAGGGTTTCTTTTGGGACGCGGATTATATAGCGATGAGTTTTTAAACATCCCAACCAACATGGCAGACTCAGGAATACTTAAATCTTTAGGTTCCTTTCCAAAATAAATTCGGGAGGCGCTGCGAATGCCGTCTGCATTGTTGCCAAAGTCATAAATATTAAAGTATTGCGCAATAATCTCTTCTTTAGTGTATTGTTTCTCAAGGCGGGTAGCAATCACCCATTCTTTTATTTTTTGAGTGATACGGCCAAGAGTGTTTTTAGAGCCCTCTCCGTGGAACAGTTGTTTTGCTAATTGTTGTGAAATCGTACTTGCGCCACCGTCCTTGCCCAATTTAAACACAGCCCTTAGAGTCCCCCTAGTGTCAATTCCAGAATGACTCATATATCGAATATCTTCCGTGGCAATAAGTGCATCGACCAAATGCTGTGGAAGTTCATCGTAACCAACAGGCGTCCGGTTGTCTTCATAATAAAATTTCCCAAGTGTCACCCCGTCAGAAGACAAAATTTCTGTGGCTAAATTAGTCCTTGGGTTTTCTAATGCAGTATGGTCTGGCATGGCGCCAAAAACACCGAAAGATGCCAATAAAAAAACAAGTGGAATGAAAGATGCTATCAACAAGAATAAAGTCCAAAACCAAAGCTTAGGTTTTGAAAAATTTGACTTAGATTTTCTTTTTTTTGCCATCTTTATGTTTATTGAACGGTTTCGATGCTAAATCCAACATCCTCAACGCCTTCTAAAAAAACCTGGCCCTCGGTATTACCTAGCACACGATTGGCATGCCTGATTTCAAGACTGTATTCGCCTGTTTCCGAAAAAGTGAATGGGGCATCATGCCCTTTATACCAAAGCCGGTGTTCTTTAATGAACATAGCGCCCTGTCCTAACATAGAACCGTCTGGGTTTGCCATTTTATATTCTAAAGTATCCTTTTGTACTTTACCTTTGGGGTAGTGCAAGGATACGATTAAAAACAAGTTACTAAATTCATAGGTTTTATTGGTGCGAAGCTTTAACAATAAATCAAAGGGTTGGACCGTGTCGGAAATATTGAATTTAAAGGCGATGGGGTGGCCCTTATGCCAAGGAGAATCCAATGAAGTGTATTGGTCAAACACTGCTTTTTTGTCACAAGCAAAGATCGTGATAAGTATGAGACAGCATATGGTTATTTTTGTTCGCATTCTTGTGAAACTTCAGCGTCTTTGGGTCTAATATTTGTGTTTGCTTAAAAATGCATCTTTACATATTTAGGCGCCAAGGCCCGAAATGAACCCCTAAACATTTTGTGCTTTTAAAGCTATGTAAATATAAGTTTATTTGAGAACTAAAAAAA
>CEWK01112125.1_pt1 | contig 17172 bp, 14 predicted proteins | sample 531431 | NCBI WGS metagenome assembly CEWK01 (sample SAMEA2623059, study PRJEB7988) | marine metagenome | isolation source: saline water (ENVO:00002010), including
TATATCATAAAATGCACAGAGAAACTTGGCGTGTTGATGCACAGACTAGCCGGGAAGAGAACTCTGAAGCATTCGCTGGTCTTCACGCAGCCAACAGTACACCGTTCTATATATTTGACGAAGCTTCTGCTATCCCAGAAAAAATTTTCGAGGTTCGTGAGGGTGGTCTTACAGATGGTGAGCCAATGACATTTGACTTTGGCAACCCGACCAGAAACTCCGGGCGTTTTTACCAAAACATGATAGGTAGACACAAACATCGTTTCATCAGGCGCTTTATAGACAGCAGAGACGTAGCAATAACTAACAAACAGCTACTAGCTCAGTGGGTAGAAGATTACGGGGAAGACAGCGATTTTGTTAAGGTTAGGGTACGAGGCGTATTCCCTAGCGCTGCATCTATGCAATTTATCCCCAGCGAGGTTGTGGATAACTGCATGAACCAAGACATAGCTGTTGAACCACATGAGCCACTTGTTATGGGCGTAGACGTTGCCCGGTTCGGGGATGACCAGTCTGTTATCTGGCTACGTCAAGGCAGGGACTGTGTATCACAAGGTATTAAAAAATATCGGGGCGTAGATACCATGACGCTGGCAGCAGAGGTAGCAGCAATAGCATCAAAGAAAAATCCAAATACAATTTTTATAGACGGCGGTGGTGTTGGCGGCGGTGTAATAGACCGATGCCGACAACTTGGGCTTGAGATAGTAGAGGTAAATTTCGGGTCCAAGGCTACCGTTTCTGGCTACGCTAATTTACGAGCGCAATGCTGGGGCAACCTGCGTGACGCTATGACCAGCGGTATTATGCTGGACGATGACCCGGACATCAGAGCTGACCTGACATCCGTAGAATATGGCTATAATACTAGAAACCAAATACAGCTTGAGAAAAAAGAAGATATGAAGAAAAGGGGATTATCATCACCTGACCTTGCAGACGCACTGGCTTTGACCTTTGCATTCCCGGTAGCGCCTACCCGACAGGGTTATAAGGGTACTCCTATCTATGGCGAGGCAGTGCATGAGTATGACCCTTTTTAATCAAGCGACTAGACGCAACACAAAAAATAATATAAGGTGGCAGAAAAGGATTATAGAAAAATGCCATTGAAGGTATCGACAAAGAAGAGTAACCCGTATGAGCTGCGGCAGATAGGGACGCAAGATTGGGTCCATGTCAAAGCTATGGTTCCAGCGATACACTCCGAAAGCCGATACAGAGATAGCAAACTTTCTATAGAAAAAGTAGAGAGGTTGTTTGACGACACTTTGCAAAATAAAAATCAATGTTGCTTCTTACTGTGGAAGGATGAGGAGTGCATTGGTTTATTTGCAGGGATTGCGGTTGCACATTATTTTACTGACGATGTGTATGCTTCTGACCTCATGTTCTATGTCGTACCTAAAGAAAGGAAGACTAGAGCAGCATTGTTACTCGTCCGGGCATTTGAACGATGGGCAACAATGCTTAACTGTGTGGAAATTTCCGTTGGAATTTCAACGGACGTGGAAACCGAAAAAGTAGCTAGGTTTTATGAAAAGCTTGGCTATAAACGCAATGCAATCGGATTAAGGAAGGAGATATAGCTATGTGTTTCTCAGCGCCAAAAATGCCGCCACCACCTCCACCACCGCCAGCTCCAGCAGCAGCCCCAACAAAGGTTGACGGAGCGGTTACTCAATCAAGACGTAACCAGAAAAGACGGGCTAAACTACAAGGTGGAATGGCAGGTACTCAAAAAACATCTGGACAAGGTGTTTTGAAGAACGCTTATACCAGCTCACCTACATTGTTAGGACAGTAAAATATGGTAGCGCTCTCACCCGAAAATATGTACAGCAGCTCTGTGTCTGGAACTAAGAGGGGTAACCTTCACAAAAGGTACAAGCAGCTAGAAGACTATCGCTCATCTTGGCGTAGTCACTGGATGGAGATAAGTGATTATCTGTATCCTAGACGGGGGCGTTTTCTGCTTGATAGTCAGAATAACAGAGGGCGTAGACGTAATAACAAAATAATTGACAGCACAGGAACACAGGCGCTGAGAACCTTAGCGGCAGGGCTTATGTCAGGAATGACTAGCCCTGCCCGTCCTTGGTTTAGGTTTGCTTTGTCTGACCCTGATATGATGGACCTGCCAGACGTTAAAAATTGGCTAGCGATGTCAGAAAAAGTTTGTCGTAATATTTTACATCGAAGCAATTTCTATAACACGATATACAACGTGTACGGAGAGCTAGGCGCTTTCGGTACAGCTCCGTTATATCGTCAACGAAATTTTGATGATGTTATTAGGTTCCGACCATTTACCGCTGGTGAGTATGTTGTAGCAGAAAACGCTCAGGGTAGAATTGATACGCTGGGGCGTGAGTTTACTATGACTGTTGCACAGCTTGTAGAAAAATTCTGTATAGACCCAGAAACAGGAAACATAGACTGGACTGGTGTCAGCTCAGCTACAAAACGATTATGGAATAATAAAAACTATGACAGTTTAGTTACTGTCATGCATATGATACAGCCACGCTTTGGTATAGACCCAACTAAGTCTGATAAGAAAAATAAACCATTTATGAGCTGCTACTTTGAAAAAGGCGCAGACAATGATGAAGTGCTAGAGGAAGGTGGCTACGATACTTTCCCGGCTTACATTGCTAGATGGGACGTGTTGCCGGGTGATGTTTACGGACGTTCTCCCGGAATGGACTACCTTGGTGACGTGAAGCAATTACAACACCAGCAAAAGCGTAAAGCTCAGGCAATCGATAAAATGGTTAACCCACCCATGGTAGCACCTGCTAGCTTGAGGGGTAGACCAACAACGGTCATCCCGGGCGGTACGACATATGTAGACGCTACACAAGGCGGTCAAGGATTTATACCTGCCTATCAAGTTACACCACGACTACAAGAAATGATGGTGGACATACGAGAGGTACAGGACAGAATACAACGAGGGTTCTACGCTGACTTGTTTGCAATGATGATACAGTCAGACCGTAGACAGATGACAGCAACAGAGGTTGTCGAAAGGCACGAAGAGAAGCTAGTGCTGCTTGGACCCGTGCTGCAAAGAGTAAACGTAGAACTACTGGACCCACTAATGGACGATGTATTCACGTTTGCAACGGAACAAAATATTATACCAGAGCCACCAGAGAGCATTGCAGGGCAAGACCTGCGTGTTGAATATGTGTCATTACTGGCTCAAGCGCAGCAAGCAGTAGCTGCGTCATCTATGGAACGTACACTAGGTTTTGCAGGTAATCTTGTAGCCGTCTTCCCACAGATTGTAGATAACATCGATGCGGATAAGGCGATACGAGAGTACAGTGAAATAATGGGCAACGCAGCTAACTTGCTTGTAGACCAAGAACAGGTAGACAAAATAAGAGCTGACCGCCAAGCTCAGGAGATGCAGCAGATGCAACAAATGCAGCAAGCGCAAACTGCCCAGAATGCAAAAGTACTATCACAAACTGATACTCAAAGACCAAATGCTTTGACCCAGTTATTACAAGGGGGGGCATCCGTTGAGTAACAATTTTGTAGTGCATGATAGTAGCGATGAGCAACAAGTTAAAAAAGCTCAGGCGCTGCAAGAGGACAAAGATAGAGACCTTATGTTTGTCCTTAAAGAAGAACGAGGACGTAGGTTCCTGTATGAAATTATTTTTAATGATTGTCATATGATGGCTAACAGCCATGTACCAGCGTCCAGCGACAGTAGCGCTTACAACGAGGGTGCTAGGCAAGTGGGCATTGCTCTGTTTAACAGATGCAAAGAAGCTAGCAAGTCGCATACATTAACAATGCTTGAGGAGAACCATTTCGATGAGTGAAGAACAAAACACTGAAGAAACTGTAGTTGAAGAAACTACACAAACAAATTCGCCTACTGAAGCCCAGCCGCAAGAAGTTGCAACTGCTGAAGCTGAGGTAGAGAAGACCACCTTGCTGTCGGATGACGAGGGTGATGGAGCTGGTGAGTATTTTTATGACGCACCAGAGGACTTTGAGGTGACCGAAGAAGTCCAGCAACAACTAGATGATTTTGCAGATTTTGCACAGTCTCAAGGCATTAGCCAAGAGCAGTTTCAAAGTCTAATAGATTATCAACAAAATCGACTAGCCAATGGCATGGAAGCTGTCTCTGCTGAATATGCAGACAGAGCAAATTCATGGGCTACTGATACTCAAAACGATGCAGAGCTTGGCGGCGAGAAGCTACAAGAAAATATAGCGATTGCCAAAAATGCAATGCAGCAGTTTATGTCTCCAAGCATGGGTCAGATGCTTGGTATGCCGTCTGAGGAAAATCCGATGGGCATGGGACTGGGTAATCATCCAGAGGTTGTTCGATTGTTTTATCGCATAGGTAAGGCGATGCAAGATAGTAGTTTAGTTGTAGGCGATGCAAAAGCCTCTGACGAAAATGCGCTATCTCGTATGTACCCGACTATGTTTAATCAAAACAGCTAGTGGAAGGAGTAAACCGTTATGGCAACACTTAGCGTAACAAACCCGACCCTCGCTGACTTAGCGAAGGTCACCGACCCGGACGGCTCTATTGCTGACGTTGTCGAAATCCTAAATCAGACGAATGAGATTTTGGCTGATATGACTTGGCTTGAGGGTAACCTCACGACTGGTCATAGAACCACAATCAGGTCTGGTTTACCAACTCCGACATGGCGTAAATTGTACGGTGGTGTGCAGCCTACTAAAAGTAAGGCAGTACAAGTCACTGACAACTGCGGTATGTTGGAAGATTATGCAGAGGTAGATAAGGCTCTTGTCGATATGGCAGGAGACCCAGCTAAATTCCGTCTGCAAGAAGACAAGCCTCATATTGAAGGCTTAAACCAACAGGTAGCGACTACCTTGTTCTACGGGGATGAAGCTGTGAACGCAGAGCGTTTCACTGGTTTTGCACCTCGTTTTAACTCTCTGACAGCCGACAACGGTGAGAACATCATCGATGCAGGTGGTACAGGAAGTGACAATGGTAGTATCTGGCTTGTGTGTTGGTCCCCACAAACTTGCCATGGGATTATCCCTAAAGGCTCAACTGCTGGTATTCAGCAGCGTGACCTTGGTGAGGTTACCATCGAAAATATCGATGGGGCAAACGGGCGTATGCAAGCATACAGAACTCACTATCGCTGGGACGTGGGCATGAGTGTCCGTGACTGGCGTTATATTGTGAGGATTGCTAACATCGATAGGTCTAACCTGACTGCTGACCTTTCGGGTAGCTCTGCTGATTTGAACGACCTTATGCACCAAGCATACTCTCAGCTCCCAACCTTGGGAATGGGACGTTGCGTGTGGTATATGGACCGTCAAATGCTGGGCTTTATCCGTAGGCAGACATCGAATGGAGTGAAAAATTCTACACTTACATTTGATAATGTCGGGGGTACGTTCCAAACCTCATGGGGTGGTTATCCAATCCGTAGGGTGGACGCACTAAAGACCAACGAAGCACAAATCACTTAATGTCAAGGAAGGAGCAAATATCATGGCGATAATTGACGAAAGACTTGAATTTTGTGATGCAACTGCGCTCAGCACGTCTGGCACAGGGTTAGCTCTTGTTGGGGACGTTGTAGACAACACGTCTACATCTTCAGACCTTGGCATGGGTGAGCCTTTGTATCTCATCATTCAAGTAACAACTGCGGTTACCAGTGGCGGTAGTGCTACTGTTAACTTTAAACTAGCGTCCGATGCACAAGCAGCAATTGCTGTCGATGGAACTGCAACAGTACACAATGTGACTGCTGACATTCCAAAGGCAACACTAACTGCTGGTCATAGGATTGTTATGCCTCTATCCAGCGGCACAACACAGTACGAGCGTTATATCGGTATCATTCAAGATGTCGGTACAGCAGCTCTTACTGCTGGGGCTGTCGATGCCTTTATATCGAAAGACCCAATGGGCTGGAGAGCATATCCAGACGCTACTAACTAAACTGGTTGGGGGGCTTGTCCCCCCTTCCTCTAACTGGAGAAGGATATGAAAGTAAAATTTAAAGAGAATTTTTTCAGCCCGGATGGGTTACTGGAAAAAGGTATAGTCCACACGTTGGACGATAGTTATCTGCAACCGGGTAAGCTCCCTAGCGATGCAGTCATTGTGGAAGGTGTTTCAGAAGAAAAGCCTGAGCCAGACCCAGAGGTAGAAGCTCACGCTGTTCATAAAGGCAGAGGCAAGTATGACGTTTACAAAGCAGGTAAAGTCATTGGCGATAACCTGACTAAGGCTGACGCTAAAAAAATGGTAGAGGAAGAAAATGGCTAAACCGGGTTTGTATGAAAACATCAGGAAAAAAAGAGCCAGAATAAAAGCAGGTTCTGGAGAAAAAATGCGTAAGCCGGGAAGCCCGGGTGCGCCATCTGCTAAAAATTTTAAAGAAGCTGCTAAGACAGCTAAAAAACCTAAAGTAAAGGTTAGAAAGAAAAAGGCATAATATGGCATCACAGGTACAAATAGCAAAGCTTGCGCTTCAGCACGTTGGTGACCGTTTTGACATATCGTCATTAACGGAAGTTACGCCAGAGGCTGAACAAGTTAATCTTATTTTTAACGACACAAGAGATGCGCTACTTAGGCAGCATCCATGGAACTTTGCTAAAAAATTTGTATCACCTGCCACGCTTACTGGAACAGTCCCGGGTGGCTGGACGTTTATGTATTTATATCCGACAGACGCAGTTAGGATTTTAGGTATTACAAATCCGTTAGGACGTGGGATGACACCAATAGAATTTGAAGTAGCTAGGTATAGCACTAACAGGGTGGTGTTGACGGACCAAGAAGACGCAGAGCTTATTTATACATCTAGAATAACAACGACAGAAGATTTTGACCCAGAGTTTGTTATGGCGCTTAGTTATCAGCTAGCTGCAAAACTTGCTATGCCGCTTACTGGAGACAGGGGTATCGCTGGGGAATTAGAAAAGTTAGCCACTATTTATTGTAATAGTGCGTGGGAGACTGATGCCAGCGAAGGTATTGAACCAGCTAAACCCGAAGCAGATTGGATTACTGCTAGGCTTGGTGTGCAAACGGTAGACAGTGTCTGATGGGTAGGTACTATGACAAAAGTAATTCAATCTAGCTTAGCTGGGGGTGAAGTATCCGAAGCAATAGGAGCTAGAGTAGACATCAGCAAATACAAAAGCTCACTGGCTAAATGTGAGAACTTTTTTGTACAGGTGCATGGTGGTGTTGCGACACGGTCAGGATTACAGTTTATAGGGCAAGTAAAAGACAGCACTAAGACTGTGCGTCTTATCCCGTTTGCTTTTAATACAGAGCAAACGTACATCCTAGAATTTGGCGATTACTATATGCGTGTCTTTAAAGATGGGGGGCAGGTATTAGAAAGCGCAACAGTAAAAAACATATCTGCTATTACTAAGGCTAACCCAGCCGTCATAACTACATCTGCTACGCATGGGCTGACTACAGGTGACAGCGTATACTTGCAAAGCATTGGCGGTATGACAGAGCTTAACAACAGGACATTTCAAGTTACTGTTTTAACGACCACCACTTTTTCTATTAAAGAATTAGAACACAGTACAACAGCAAATATAAACAGCACAAATTTTACGACCTACACCTCTGGTGGCACAGTATCAAAAGTTTTTGAGCTGACTACACCATATCCACAAACTGTCTTGTACGAATTAAATTATGTGCAGTCAGCGGATACAATGACAATTGTGCATCCTACATATCCACCAAAAGAAATTTTTAGAACGGACCATGATGCATGGACGCTAGCAGATATTACTTTTGCTCCAGCGCAAGCGTTTCCTAGAAGCGTTAGCGTAACAGCAAACACTACGGGGTCTGAAACACACAAGTATGCCGTAACTGCTGTTAACGCTGATACGTCAGAAGAAAGCCTGACCGGGACAGCAGGTACGTTTAGTGTGCAGTTTGTGACCCAAGCTAACCCAGCGATTTTAACAACGACAGCAGCTCATGGATTAAGTACAGGTGATACTTTTCATTTGGAAAATATTACAGGTATGGTTGAGTTGAATGACAGACGTTTTAGAGCTGGCACAGTTACAAGCACTACTATCGAACTAGAAGATGTTAACTACAACTCAGTCGATAGCTCTGGTTACACAGGTTATGGTTCTGGTGGTTCTTTGCTTGTCGGCTTTATAAAAATCACCAACGGTAATAGCACGATTGATAATACAATAAACTGGACCTCTGTAGCTCAAGCGCAGACTTATAATATTTACCGTGAGAAGAATGGTATTTACGGTTTTATAGGACGTACTGAAGATACTACTTTTACAGATAGTAACATGGCTCCTGACTTAGACGATACACCGCCTAAGACTAGAGACCCTTTTGCTGCAACAAACGAATATCCGTCTGCTGTAGCTTATTTTCAGCAGCGTAGAGTATTTGCAAACAGCAACAAACATCCACAGCGTTTGTTTATGACGCAAACAGGTAACCAAAATAACTTTGCTACATCGTCACCAGCTAGAGACGATGACGCTATCATTGCAACAATTGCAAGCACGAAGGTTAACGAGATTAGACACTTGGTCCCTATGTCGGACTTAGTGGTACTAACATCAGGGGGTGAGTGGCTGGTAGAGGGTGTTGACAATGTGATTACACCATCAGGAATACAAATTACACCACAGTCATTTTTTGGCTCTACCACTTTACCGCCGCTGCTCTCTGGTGACGTTGCTTTGTTTATGCAGCCGGGACAAAACGTCAGAGACTTGGGTTATCGATACGAGGTGGATAGCTATAGTGGTAATGACGTATCCATCTTAGCTAGGCACTTGCTAGATTATAACCGTATAGATGACTGGACCTATGCCCCAGCGCCTTACTCTATTGTGTGGTGTGTGCGTGATGACGGGATGATGCTGGGGCTGACTTATCTGCGAGAGCAAGAGGTCTTTGCTTGGCATAGGCACACAACAAAAGGAAAATTTAAATCTGTTGCCTCTGTAAAAGAAAACGATATTGATGCTACCTATTGTTTAGTAGAACGGGTTATTGATGGTAAGACGGTACGCTACATTGAGCGTATGAAAGAAAGAGATTTTAAAACTATACAAGATGGGTTTTTTGTAGATGCAGGGGCTACCTTAGACAACCCTATTAACATTAGTGGGTATACTCAAGCTAACCCGGTTGTAATTACTACAGCCTCAGCACATGGATTAACCAATGGTGACACTGTTGATATTTGGGATGTATACAAACACGACAGCACAACGACAGAGGGGTTTTCGTTATCAGATGAAGTTAGGGGAAACGGCTATACTGTTAATAATATTACTAGTACTACTTTTGAGCTTCAACTTAATGGTGCTAACGTAGACGGTACGAAGTTTGGGAAATACCACAATGGTGGCACAGTCAGGGAAGCTGTAACCACGTTGACAGGTTTGTGGCATTTAGAAGGGGAAGCTATAACAGGCGTTGCTAACGGATACGTCATACCGTCCACTACAGTGACTAACGGCAGCATTACATTAACTACACCAGCTAGCCGGGTTCATGTCGGTATTAATTACATTTCAGAATTAGAAACCCTACGGTTAAACGTAGCAGGTCAAGAAGGGGCAAGCGCCATTCAAGGCGCAGCAAAAAAGATAGGTAGGCTCACTGTACGAGCTGAACGTAGTCTGGGTATGTTTACTGGACCAGACAGAGACCATCTAAAAGAAGCCAAGTTTGGTATGCCAGCGCTGTACGGACAGCCGCTAGATATGCTGCAAGGCGATAAAGACTTAACACTATCACCGTCATGGAATAAAGACGGGCGAGTAATCATACAGCAACGTGACCCGTTGCCACTAACTGTTCTCTCAATTATTCCTGACGTAGTACCGGGGGGAAATTGATGATAACAATACAAGAAGAAAATTTTAAAGATTTTGTACTAGAGGTGGGACCACTACTTGTGCAGCATTGGGAAGAGATTGCGCTGGATAAAAGCAAAATAGATTTACAACCTGATTGGGCTACATACGAGGTGTTGGCAGACGGGGATAAGATGCACGTCACTACAGCTCGTCACGGAACTAAACTGGTAGGCTACGCTATATTTATTTTGACACAAGCGCTTCATTATAAGCAATTGTCAGTAGCTGATGGTGACGTATTTTGGTTACATCCAGACCATAGAAAAGGACTGACAGGGTTTAAACTTCTTAGAAAGTCAGAAGAGTTTTTAAAAGCACGGGGTGTGCAGAAAATCTTTAATAAGGTCAAGCTGCATAAGGACGTAGGCAAAGTATTTGAACGCTTAGGCTATACCCCTATTGAACGAGTGTATGCGAAAGGGGTTAACTGATGGCAGTAGCGGCAGCAGTAGCTACAGTAGCTAGCGCAGGTCTTAGCGCCTATTCATCTTATCAGCAACAAAAAGCTGCTAAGCAACAGGCAAACTATCAAGCTGCCGTTGCTCGTAACAATGTAATTATTGCAAAACATAATCAAATTAGAATTAAGCAACAAGCAGATGAAGCAGAGGCTGAGCAAAGGCGTAGGACTAGCCAGTTTAAAGGTGCTATTAGAGCAAGTGCTGCTGGCTCTGGTTTACTTGTAGATGACACACAAGACAGCACTGTACAGGGCTTGTTAGCTGATGCGAATGCTGAGGGTGCATACGATATTTTAAAAATAAGAGACACCAGAGAAAATGAAATTAGAAACGCCAAAATACAAGGCATGGAGTATCAGGCAAAAGCAGACTTATTTTCTGCTAAGGCAAGTAGCTACAACCCGGCAATGGCTGCTGCTGGAACATTGTTAGGTTCATCTGGTGATGTTTATAGCGCCGGACAAAATGCGAAGTGGTGGTCATAATGGCAAGAATACCTACCCCTAGAAACCAAGGAGCTAAAGCGTATCAGAGCGTAAATATGTCTGACGGGCAAACTCGTTTTATGAACGTGCAGCAAGTGGACGTTGATGCCGGGACACGGGAACAAAGAGATATTTGGGTAAAAGCGTTAGACGGTGTTGCTGCTGGTGCAAGTAAATGGCAAGAAGGTAATGACAAACGTGAGCTGGTTGCCTTAGAAGGTAAAATAACCAAGCTGCAATCTTACTTACTAGAAGACCCAGACTTTGGCGGCGTAGGTACTTTAAAAGGTGACGATGCACTAAAAAGAATAAATGGTGGTTGGTCCCGGGAGATGGATAGCAAAGACCCTAGCGGTGCAGTCGTAGCAACTAAATACGCTATTGCACGAAAAGAATTTGAGGACGCTGGTTTTGTTTATGATGATAGTAAAAGTTTAGCTGACAATTACCAAGAAAATATAAAACGGCTTAAAGAACTGCACACCACTAAAATGGGGGGTGTGGGTACAGCTTCTGCTGATGACTACATAAACAAAACTACAAACGCTTTTGTTAATAACGTAAACAAATTTCAAGACGTAGCTTATAAGGCTAAGAACGAGCTGCTGTTTACAGGTAAGCTGACTGACTACACTGAAGTAGGTTCTCTTCAGTTTAATAACGAGACTGCGTTAGGGGCTACTCTATCTAATGTAAAATCATTAGTGCTAGATAGCGATATAGGTATAGCTGCTCAAAAAGGTATTACTGACCCGGCAATAAAAGACCAGCTTGTACAAGAAAACCAAGCGTTAGTTGTAGAGGGTGCTATTAAACAAGCTATGGCGGTAGGCGATACAGCCGCTGCACAAAAACTTTTAGATGCTTATAGAAGCTCTGCTAACCCTACAGGCAAAGCTGTGTTGCAAGGCGAAAAACTTACAACGCTAACAGAGCTGGTCAGAAAGAATGGCGATATTGCAGGTGGGCAAAATTTTGTTAACGAGTTACTTGACCAAGTAAAACCAAATAGCACTGACAAACAATACATAACTAGTGTAGCTGGCGGTCAACTACAATTATATGACATTGCTGGTTTGTACGAAGAGGTTAGAAAAAAATACGCTGGTAAAAACCCAGAGATGCTTAAAGCAGCAAACTCTTACATTGCTGGTCTGGCAAAAATAAATCAGGAACGAGTAGTCGTAGACGAGAAAGAAGCTATCAGAGAGTTTAACAAGCTCATCTCAGAAAACAAAACACCGCCGCCTGAGCTGCTAGCTAGATTACCAGCTAACTACAATGTATCTTCAAGAATAGCATCTGCGTCTGGTAACGTAGAAACTACAACAGATATGTCTATTCACGCACAAAATAACGGCTCTCCCACAACGCTGACTACAGCTAACGGAAAAGCATACGACCAAGTATTGTTACAGATGTTAGAAAGCGACAGCGGAGCTGCGTATGTTATTGCTAACTATTCTGGCTCAGACGAAAACGATAGAGACTTGCGGTCTCTTCTTAGCGCTGATGCTTACGAAACAGTTTCCGCAAAGATTGCACAGAAACGAGCTAAGATAGAAAAAGACGCTTTAGAAAAATCAGGCATTCAATTTCCAAAAATAGAAAAAATTCTTAAAGACGAGCTGAATATATCTAGCCAAGCATTACGAGTTAAAATACACAACAGCCCTGTACTAAGGGCAGAGCTAGATGCTTTTTATGTGCGCTATGCAAAAAAGAATGGAGTAGCTCCTGATAGCCAAACTATTAAAAAATTCATAGCGCCTTATGTTGTTCGTCTAGTTACAGGTACAAACCTAATTAATCAGCCGAATGAGTTTGGCTACTTTAGTGGTAGGACAGACAGTGAAATTGCAACAAGTATTGATATACAACGTGTTGATGTTGGTAAGACTAGAAGCAAAAACATATTGGCTATGGTCTTAGGAACGACACCAGATAATCTTGAAAAAGCAATTGAAATAGTGAAAAGCAGAGCAGGAGATGATGACAGCGTTAGAGTAGTTAATTTAGGTAACTTAAATCAAGCGTTACTAGAAATAGGAAATAGAAATGCTGAGGATAGGCTTATTAATCCGTTAGCTCTTATGAGTGAAGATACCTACAATTTAGCTGTAGGGTTTGGAAATACAGACAGGGGTTTACTTACGTTTGTAGAACAAAGTGGCATTAAAGCTTATTTGCCGGGTCCAAATGGCACAGGTACTGCTGCACAAGTAAAAGGGGCTTTGTTTCTTTTGGAACGGTTAAGTCAGGCAGACGCAGGTAGTAATTTAAAACTCCCACCAATTACTGAAGATATCATTAACGGTATACCTGACGGTAACAAGCAAGCTTCTGTTGCTTTTAAAGAATATATGAAAAAAGTTAATGCTGTTTTTTCAGCCCCGGGTAATCGAGCTTCAATAGCTAATATGCTTGGTACACTTGCAACAGGCAAAACTTTATTCAGTAATGTAGATGTTAAATATCTTAGAGACGTAAAATATAATTCTGGGTACGCTGCTGAATTGCAGTTACCTGCTGCTGATGGTGATAATTAATGGGAACAGTTTCGTCTATATTTCAAGATAAAGAAGAAGGTAGTCTTTTAGGCGACAAAAAAGACATTGTGCAAATTGATAACTCTGCGCTTACAGACGCAGACGGTGTAATTAATATACCTGAGATAATTGGCACGGACACCAAAAAAGATGCCGTAACAAATACCAGCACTATAGGAAGTCCTGAGCTTGGCAGCAGTAACGAAACATTTATAACAGCTAAGCCAGTTAACGAAAAAGTGTCTTCTGTTAGCGACAGTGTGAATGTGTTGACGGACAATGCTGATGTATTACCCAACCCAGAAATGGAAGCCTTATACACTAAAGCAGAAAAGGTACTAAACGTACCCAAAGAAATTTTACAAACTATTGACCCTAAAATTTTAAAAGCACAAATGGACCGCTACAATATTGTAGAGGATTTAAACAATGCTCCTGTGCTGACAAATACGTTGACTGCTAAACCAGAGTTGCTGAATACGCAAAGCAGCAACATCCATACGCTATCATCTCTTGAGAACCAGTTAGCTTCAGTACCGGGGTTAAATATAGGTGGTAAAGATAGTTATATAGGGTATGGCGAAGGTACGATTAACGCTTTGGACAGAGGCGTAGGCAGATTAGAAGGTGGGTTATATAGTATTGCCGCTGGTCTAAAAGCTCGTCTAGCTGAAGAAACTGATTTAAGTATTCCAGAAACTCTTACAAAAAACTTTTACGAAAATTCTACATTAAGAGCCATGGCTAAGGCTATGAACTTAGACCCAAACAACAAAGATGATTTGGATAAAGCCTTACAAGAACTTTTAGAGTTAGAGAAATACCAAAATGCAGTGGGTCCATATGGTTATGGTAGTATTATGGAAACCGCTGGAACGATGTCTGTAATAAACAGCTTGCCAAGAATAACATTGAACACATGGATAGGTGAATTACTGTTTGGGACAGAAGCAGATAGTGACCCTGATTTACAAAAAACACAGTTATTAGATAGCTCATATAAACTATTTGAAAAAGCTGCTCTTATTGCTAAAGAAGATAGAAAGAATGCAAAATTTTCTACACAGGCGCAGGATTTTCAAAAACTATTAAAGAATAATTCAGAAGCTACTTTGGCAGAAGCTACAAGCGACTTTCTAGACGCTGTTATAAAAGACCCGGTAGGGGCTAGCGCTTTTCTGTCAGAAGTAGGTATTGAATTTGCACCTGTTATTGGTACGTCAGCACTAACTACTATTGTATTTAAGAACCCGTTGCTAGGAACTACACTGGCGGCTGGTGGTACATTTATATCTGAGAGTACCGTAGGCGGCGAGGTAGCTAACGCAGTACAGAAAAAATACGGTTTTGATTTAGTTACCGAAGACGGTTTTCAACAGTTTATCAACAGCCCGGAAGCAATCGACTACGCTATCAGCGTAGGCAGAACTAGAGGTACTGTTATCAGTATGACCCAACTTGTTCAGTTTGGGCTTATATCTAAATTTTCTGGGAAAAGTATCGGGCTAAACACAGCGGCTCAAATAGGCACAAGTTTAACTTCTGAAGGAGCTGGCGAAGCGTTAGCGCAAAAGTTTTCCACAGGAAAAATAGACTGGAACGAAGTGGTCTTAGAGGTAGCAGGTGGTGCTATCACTACACCGCTGGATATTGTTACAGCTACCGGGACATGGAACGGACGCAGAAAACAAAAACAAGCCATAAAAGGTTGGCTAAAAACTGGCGAGATTATCGAAAAACAAAAAGCTAAATTAAGCACCGAAGGTCAAAGCCTGATTGACAGCTCTACAGTAATTGCTGAAGACCTAAAAGAGAAAGGCGTAGAAAAGGTATACATAGAAGCTAACGAACTTAAAAACTTTGACCAAGACAGACCAGACGCTGACAGCGTAATTAAATCACTTGGCTTGGACCAAAACGAAGTAAACGAAGCTGCTAACGCTGGACAAAAGATTGAGGTGAACACAGACGCTTATGTGCGGCACATACTTGGTGTTGACGGGTTTATGGAGCTGCATAGTAAGTTTTCTTCTACCTCACCTGATGGTCTTACCGGGGCTGAGCTAGAAGAGCTGTCTAATAATGAGCAGCAAGAACTACAAGATATGATTGACGCTGTAGACAACGGTGACCAGCTTGCGTCTATGAATGAAACAGAGGTAGCTGCATCCGTAAATGAAACAGAGCAAATAGCACAAAACGTAAAAGAACAAATTATCAGAACAGGTAATTTTGATACAAAGCAAGCAGAGCTGCTAGCGCTGTTAACAGCAAAAAGATATGCGGTTAGAGCAGCTAGAGCTTCTGAAGAAACAGGCAGTTATATCAGCCCTCTTAGTTTATTTAATGAAGATAATTTAGTTATAGCTGGCAACCAAACGCCTACAGAAGTGCAAAGAATATCTAATGCTGCACCTGTATATACGTCAGAGGACTTAGGAACCGTAGCAGAGCTAAGAGAGCTAGAAGCTAACCAACAGGGTACGACTACAGCTACAGAGGCTACAGAGACGGCTCTAGAGGCTGCGTCTAGTCAGACAATTGATGTAACAGTTTCAGACCCTACTGCTAACTCCGTAGGTGTAGCTACTAAGCCAATTCCTAGAATTATGTATTACAATCCCATTCAGAGTACTGATATAGCGCCTGACGTTATCACAGCGCCTAATGATGAGACCGGGGTAAACGAAGGTTATCATAATTCTATTAACTTAACATATAAACCGCTTCACGAAAATTCAGTGCCTGTAGATATGTCTACGTTAAATATAACAGCAGGTGTAAACGGTAATCTAAAAAGCACTGCTAAAGACAATGGGGTTATTTTAGTAGACACACCTATCGAACTAAAAAACAGATTTGAAGACGATGGCAGCGTAGCGCTGCGTACTAAAAGACGTAGACAAATACTACAAGAGATGAGCAAGAACGGTATTGAGTTTGCTAACTGGACCGACCAAGAAATTATTACGCAACTTAATAATGCAGCTCAAGACGAAGCAGAACAAAAATTCCAAGTAGACCAGAATAATCTTGAAATTGGAAATAAGGGAACCCCGGTGGTTTTTCCTCCTGACCAAACTCTATCTGCAAAAGGCAAAAAGAATTTAGCCCGATTTAGAAAAGAGATACCGGGGTTCACCACCATTGCAAAATTTTTGCAGCCTGATGAAATAGAATTATTAACAATACAATCAGCAAAAAAGTTGGTTACTCTTTACAAGCAACTACCTAGCATATCGGAAACTGCTGCTAGTGCTAGAGCTGGTAGAGCGAAGCTAGGTTGGTACAGACGAAGCAAAGCAGCTATAGATGTTGTCTTTAAAGAAGACGCACCAAGATTTACAGCACTGCTAGCTGCTCTGTCACCACAGTGTAGCGTAGAAAGTAATTTACAAAATGCGTTACAAGTTTGGACTGCATGGGTAGCTGCTGGCAGACCGACTGACATACCAAGCATTAAAAGCATTATGGGTAAAAACGTCCAAGGCGATAAAGGCGATGCTAGTGTATTAAAAGCATGGGTAAACAACACTCTTATAGCACTGACTACACCAGACAATGCTATTACGTTGTCTGGTCCTAAAGTTAATTCATTCAGCTTGAACCTACAAGGTTTTGAGAATGAGGTTACTAACGATGCATGGATGGCAAACTGGGCTTTCTTAGACCAGCAAGTATTTAGCCAAGCAGGTACAGTGCGTCCCGGGAAAAGCCCCGGATACATGGCTATGA
>CEWK01078290.1_pt1 | contig 17000 bp, 13 predicted proteins | sample 531431 | NCBI WGS metagenome assembly CEWK01 (sample SAMEA2623059, study PRJEB7988) | marine metagenome | isolation source: saline water (ENVO:00002010), including
TAATAAAGAGGCATATTTTTTAGACTCATCTACTAAACCTAACTTGTAATGTAATTCAACTAATCTATGAAGAGCTTCTTCTACAAAAATAGTAGTGTCATAATCATTAATCACTGTTTTGAACCTTTTTATTGCAGGGATCCATTTTTCTCTATCTACATAATATCTTGCAAGATACATTTCTTTTGACGCAAGTATTTCTTGTATGAGTTCAAGCTTAAATTCAGAATCTATTGCAAACTCTGTGTTTGGGTAATTTTTAATGATAATTTGAAAATATTTCTTAGCCTTAAGTATTTCTTCTAAATCTTTAGTTTCATCAACTATTAGATTGTAATGACTTAATGCTAACAAATAATAAGCATAATCTCTTCTCGGGTGATTTTCATATTTCTGTAAAAATTTTTCTAATTCTACAATTGTGTCATTGTAATAAAGCTGAGAGAAATAAGAGTAGGCAGCCATCAATGCTGCACGTGGAGCCCAAATTGATTGTGGATAAATAAGCTCAGCTTCATTAAATTTCTTCGCAGCGTAAATCACATCATTTTTTTCTAGCTGTTCAAGACCTTCATTATATGCATCGCTCATTTGCATCTCTAAACTCTTTTTTTCGACTATTGTAATTTTCTCTTCTTTTTTTGAACAAGAAGTAAAATTTATAAAAATTAAAAAAATTAAAATTTTATAGAAAAATGACATATAAAATTTTAGCAGAATTTTTTAAAAATTTCTAATTTTTAGGCTATTGATCTTAGTTGATTTCTATTTATAAATGAGTGTGGTAGACTTTTTCCTTTAACCTCTATTAATGAATAGTTAGATTTGTTTTCAAATAGTTTTTTTAAAAGCTTATTTGTTAAACTATGACCTCCTTGAGAACATTTCAATGATCCTATAATTCTATACCCAGATAAATACAGGTCTCCCATACAATCTAAAATTTTGTGATTAACAAACTCTAATTTGTTTCGTAAACCCTCTTTATTTAAAATTGATTTATTTTTAACTACTATTGCGTTATCTAAACTTCCGCCTTTTCCAAGGCCAAGTAATTCTAATTTTTTGATATCTTCATATAAGCAAAATGTTCTAGAGTTATAAACATCGTTTAAATCGTCTTCAAAAAGACTTATTTTATTTCTTTGAGTTTTTATAACTGAATTATTATATTTTATTTCAAAGTCTATTTCTGAAGAGACATTTGATGTATCTATTGATATTGATTTAGATCCTTCAGCAATTTTAATTTCAGAATTAACTTTTATTAATTTAATTGGTTCTTCATAATTTTTAAAACCAGATTTTAATATTAAATCTACAAATTTCTTTGCTGAGCCATCTACAATTGGCACTTCTTGTGAGTCTAGCTCAACTATAACGTTATCGATTCCTAAACCATATAGAGCACCCATTAGGTGTTCTATAGTTGACACCTTAACATTATATTCATTTGAAATTGTTGTGCATAAAGTTGCATCTACAACATTCCTATAATTTGGTATAACAATGTTATTATCTTTCAAATCTATTCTTTTAAAAATAATTCCAGTATTTGCAGGCGCTGGAAGCACATTCATGTTCACTTTTAAACCAGTATGAATTCCGGTACCGCTAATTGAGAATTTTTCTCTAATAGTTTTTTGAGTTAATAAAGACACATCGAACTTATAATTAATACTGATTTAATTAGACATACACGTATTATTACAACAAAATACAACTCAAACTTTTTGGAATAAATTGAAAAATCTCTCAAAAATACCTATTTTTTTGCTAGATTTTTTTAAATTTTGCATCTCAAAATTGTGTATCGATATATATTCTAATCCTAGTTTAGAAATCTCTGAGTTATTTTCCTCATAAAAAATCATATCTTTAAACTTTTCTCCAATATCAAAATTAATAGTATTTTTTTTAAACAATTTTGAACCTCTACCAATTAATATTAATAAAAGTTCTCTCTTAGATAAATTTTGTATCGAAAGTTCAATATCTTTAAATAATAGCTCTAATATTTCATCTACTCTTGCAAATATAACTTTTTTCAATAAATTGATAGAAATCTTATTGTTAATAAGTTTTTTTGTAATTTTTTCATCTAAATAATCTTGTTTTGAAAATGAAAAATTTAGCTCAGATTTGTTAAACATTTTTTTAATTTTTTCGGACTCTTCCAAATTAAGCTTCATCATATAAGATATGTCAGTTGTAATTTTATGGCTTCCGATTGGAACATTAGTTATGCATGCTAGTTTTTCACCTTCATATAAAATTAATGTGCTCCTATTCAACCCAATATCTAAGAATGCAGTAAATTTTTCATCTTTAAAAAATTTAATATATGAGTCTGATCTCACCAAACTTGAACAAAAAATATTTTTTATATCAATATTATTATTTTTGAATTCTTCTCTTATTTTTGAAAAATTTTCGTTTGGTAAACACAAAATTTTAAAATGAAATATTATGTTAGAGTTATCCTGCAAACTCTCTGGTAATATTTTTACTTCATTTTCATCAATAAAAATTTTATTTATAAATATATTAATTATTTTAATATTTTTATAGGAATTGCTTACAATACTTGTGCAATCTAAATACGCAGATTTCTTAATTTCACTAGGTAATTGAATCTGATCAATTTTTTTTTTTATTGAAAGATCTAAAAATAAAAAGTTAGCCTTATCAATTAATAAAGTAATATTATCTATATGACTTGATATTTCTTTTTCAGATTTTCTAACAATTTTTTTTATTGATTGTGAGAGATTATTTTCTTTGGATAAATACTCTATTTCTTCAATTAACGAAAAAATATTTTTATTTTTTTCATCAAACACTGTTAATCTTATTTCTGAGTTTCCAAGATCAATTACAGTATTAATTTTTTTATTTATCATTAATAATAATTATTTTTTTTGGCATTCTAAAGTCGATAATAGTGTTTTCTTTTATTTTATTTTGATTTTTTAATAGTTCGTATATTTTTAATGATCCTAACTGATCATTTATTGGAAGTTTTATTGTAATATTTTTTTCTATTTTTAAATCCCATCTATCAATTTTGAAATAAAAATAATTTTCAATCGTATCAATATCAAAATTACCTTTTTTTAAATTTTTTTGTAAAATAAAAAAACTTTCAATTGGAAAGCTACCAAAAATTATCGGTAAATCTTGGTGTGAAGCAAAATTTTTAAATTCTGTAAGTTTTTTATTTTCTCCAACTAAAAATTCTTTTTCGTCTCTAATTGTTTTTGCAATAAATTTTGTTTTTTTTACTTCTACTCGTAATTTAGATGGAAAAATTTTTTGAATTTTATAATTTTTAAATTCATTATATTTATCAAGTATAATTGATAATTCCTGATCGCTAACAAAAAGTATATTTCTATCTTTAAATCTAATTAAATCTTTTTCTAATTTATTTTGATATTCAGGACTTAAATCACTTATCTCAATATTTTTTACATAAAAAAATTCTGACAAACTTTTGTTATAATTTATGTTGCCCAATGTGCTTAAGGCAAAAAAAATTAATAAATAAAGATAAATTTTTTTTTTATTTATTAATAGATGCATCTTTAATAATTTTATGAAGTAGTTCACCAAAAGATATATTTTTATACCTCGCTATCTCTGGGACTAATGAAAGAGATGTCATACCTGGTTGTGTATTTGTTTCTAGTAAATAAAATTTATTTTTATAAAATCTAAAATCTGATCTTGTTATTCCTCTACATTTTAATAATTTGTGTGCTTTTAAAGCTATCGAAGTAACAATATCGAAATTTTTTTTACTTAAGTTTATTGGTATTATATGCTCTGTTTTTGCTTTAGGATTATATTTTGCCTCATAATCATAAAACATCCTTTTGGGAATAAGTTCTATTGCTCCAAGTTTTTGGTCTCCAAGAATTGCGACTTGTATCTCTCTTCCAGGAATAAATTTTTCAATTAAGATTTCATCGTAATCTCTCAAATGTTTTAGGTTTTTTAAGAAATTTTTTTTTTTACATATAAAAACATTTACACTCGAACCTTCATTAATAGGTTTTATTACAACTGGAAATTTTAGTTTCTTCTCTACTCTTTTGAATAATTTATTAACATTAGATGAATTATAATTATATTTTAAATATTTTGGAGTTAATATTTTATTTTTTACATAAATTTTTTTAGAAATTTCCTTATCGATTGCCAGTGATGATGAAAGCACACCTGAATGTGTATATTTAATTTTTTGCGACTCTAATATAGCCTGAATATATCCATCCTCTCCATATCTACCATGTAACAAATTAAATACTATATTAGGTTTAAACCTTTTTATATTTTTTATAAAGTTTCCATCTGGTTCAACAAGTTCAATTAAATAATTTTTATTTTTTTTAAGTTCTTTGTGAACACTTTTTGCAGTTTTTAAACTTATTTCTCTTTCATTTGAATAACCACCTGCTACTAATAATATTTTTTTTTTCATTCAATAATTATTATTTCTGTATTAATTGAAATTCCTGTTTTTTTTAACACTTTATCCCTTACTGTTATGATCAATTTTTTCATGTCTTTAAAAGATGCATTATTTTTATTAACAAAAAAATTTGCATGCTTTTCGGAAATAGCTGCATCACCAAAGGTTAAAGTATTTGGTACCGATTCTTTAATTAATTTCCAAACCTTTTTTTCTGTTTGATCTTTTGGATTTTTAAAGGTACTTCCTCCTGTTTTTACTTTTGTGGGTTGAGCATTCTCTTTTGTTTTTTTCATCTCTAACATTTTATTTTGAATTATAATTTGATTTTCTTTTTCACCCTTAAATGTTGCACTTAAAAATATTAAATCTGTTGGTAAATCAGACCCCCTGTATTCAAATTTTACTTTATTTTTTTCAAACATTTTTACATTTCCATCGAAATCAATACATTGAATAGAAACTAAAATATCTTTAAATTCTTTATCAAAACAACCTGAATTCATTCTAATTCCTCCGCCAACAGAACCTGGTATGCATGATAAAAACTCCATTCCAGTGAGATTATTTTCTTTAGAGAATTCTGAAAGTTTCTTTTGTGCTATACCACAACCTGCAACAATCAAATTTTTATTTAAAAGTGTTAAGTTTTGAAAACTGTTACCTAACTTTATCACAGCTCCATTAAAAATTTCATCTGTAATTAATACATTAGATCCGGCTCCTAGAACGAAGATTTTACCTCTTTTCTTATAAACCTGTAGAAATTTTATTAACCCCTTTAGTGAATTCGCTTTAAAAAAAATTTTCGCTTTCCCTCCAATATTGAACCAATTTAACTTTTTTAAATTATATTCAAATTGAATTTCTCCTTCATTAAAATTGAAATTTTTTAAATCTTCTATTTGCATCAAAGTGTACTAAGATTTTTCATCCAGCTTGAGATAGTTCCTGCTCCCATTCCAATATAAATTTTTTCACCATATCCAGTTTGTCTTATCAAATTTCTTAGATCAGTTTCATTTTCAATTTTAATTAGATTTACTTTTGAGTTTTTAGTTATTGATTTTGCAAAGCTTTCATAAGAGAAACCTAATTTGATATTTTCACTTGCTTTATAAATTGGACATAAAATTACAGTATCTGCTTTTTCAAAAGATTTTGAAAATTCATTTTTAAGTGTTTTTACTCTTGAGATTCTATGTGGTTGAAATACACATATTATCTCTTTTTTTTTATAAACCTTTTTAACCCCATCTAACACAGAAAATATTTCGGTCGGATGATGAGCATAATCATCAAAAAATAAAGCCTTATTTCTCTCAAATAAGAAATTGAATCTTCTCTCAACTCCTTTGAAAAATCTTAAACCAGACTTTATAATTTTTGAATTTATTCCAATTAAAAAAGAAATCGCAGCGCACGATGCTGAATTTTTAATATTATGAAAACCTATAAGAGGAATTTTAATATTTTTAATTTCATTTTTTATACCTGGTATACTTATCTTAAGGTTAAACACAGAAAAATTTCTGTTTTGTTTTGGATTAGTTATTTGAAAATTTGCGCCTTTAGAAAATCCGTATGTATAAAAGTTTTTAGATTTTGTTTTTGTTATAACCTGCTTTACATTTTTGTCATCAATGCATAAAAATGTTTTTCCAAAAGATGGGGTTTTATCAATAAATTTTGTAAAATTTGATTTTAGATTACTTAAAGTTTTGTAGAAATCAAGATGCTCAGAGTCAATATTTGTAATTATTGAGTAAGTGAAAGGTATTTTTAGAAAGCTTCCATCAGATTCGTCAGACTCAATTAAACACCAGTTGCTTTTTCCCAACTTAGCAGAATTTCCAAAAGATTTTAAGATACCACCATTAATAATTGTTGGATCAAGATTTGCGCTACTAAATATACTTGATAATAATGAAGTCGTTGTAGTTTTTCCATGAGAACCAGTAACAACAATATTTTTCATTAAAGAAACAATATGGCCGAGCATCTGTCCTCTTGTATATACTGGTAATTTTAATTTCTTAGCTTGGATTAATTCAGGATTATTTTTTTTTATTGCGGATGAAATTACAAGCAAAGTGCTATTAGCTAAGTTTTTTTTGTGGTGGCTAAGATTTATTTTAATTTTTTTAAGTTTTAATCTTTCAATATTTTTGTTGTTTGAGATGTCACTTCCTTGCACTTTAAAACCCAAACCATTCATTATAAGTGCCAATCCGCTCATCCCTATTCCACCTATGCCTATAAAATGAATTAGTTCTCTTTTACCTAAATTAATTTTCATTTATTAGATTTATTAATTTTTTATTTATATTATTCCAAGTGTTTTGGTTAGTTAATTTTTCTAAATTTTTTTTTTTTTCTTTAAGATCATTTTTATCTTTTAATAAATTTGAAAGATTCTCTTTATTAAGTTGGTTTTGTCTTATTACCCAACAACAATTTTTAGTCTCATAATATTTTGCGTTATAAAATTGATGATCATCTTTAGCAAAAGGGAAAGGAATTGCTAAAAATGGAATATTTAATTGAGCTAATTCAGCAATAGTTGATGCTCCTGATCTAGTAATTGCAAAATCAAAATCTTTTATTTTAAAGGCAAGATTTTCATCAAAATCAAATAATTCAAAAGGAATATTTGAATTTTTGTAAAGATTTTTAATGTTATTTATTTTGTTTGGATTATTTACTTGTTGGACAATTTTTATTTTATACTCCTTAGATAACTCTATAATTAAGTTAGTTATTTTTTCATCAAAAAAGGAAGCTCCTTGACTGCCCCCCACAACTAAAATTTTGATATAATCATTGTTTTTAACATTTATTTTTGATTGTAATTCATAAATATCTTTTCTGATTATTGGTGGTATCTCAATTATTTTATTAATATTTTTTTTAGGAAAAAACTTCAAATATTTATCATAACACAAAATAGTCTTTGCAAATTTGATCAAATATTTATTAGATCTACCTAATGCACTATTAGGTTCAAACAGAATTAAATCACAATTTAAAAACAAAGATGCAAAACAAAAAGGGAAACACATATAGCCACCTGTACTTACAATTTTTGTGATTTTTTCTTTTTTTAAAAAGAGATAAGACTTAAAGATCGAAAAAATAAATTTTATAAAATTAATTGGAAATTTATAAACATTATTGAAAATATTTGGTACATTTATTAAAACATGATTATAAATATCTACATCAAAAAATTTTGTCCCTCTTTTATCGGTAGCAATTTGAATATTAACATTATTTTTTAAATGATCATAAATTGTGATTGCTGGAATTACGTGACCTCCTGATCCACCTGTAATAATTAATATCTTATTCATATCTATGATATTTTTCTTTTTGTTAAATTTAAAATAATACCTGAAATCAAGGCTGTGCTAATTATAGAGGAACCTCCATAACTTAAAAAAGGAAATGTCATTCCAGTAGTTGGTAATAATCTTATATTTACGCCGATGTGTACAAAGCTCTGTAGCAAAACTAAAGTAATACATCCAATTAATATTAGTTTGCTTTTTTCAGAAATATTTTGATTAATTTTTTTTATGACATTATATGAAAAAATTAGAAAAATTATCATTATAAAGATAACAATTATTACTCCAAATTCTTCAGATATTACTGAAATGATGTAATCAGTATGAGCTTCTGGAACTTTAGTATTTAATGTCCCTTCGCCAATACCTTTTCCAAAAAAACCACCACTTGATATTGCGTCACTTGCTCTATCCGCTTGATAATTATTTCCAGAAGAAGAGTCTAAAAAAGACAGAAGTCTAATCTTTATATACTCAAACTTTGGAACAAAAAAAATTAAGTAAGTCGACAAAGAGAGAGAGGAAATAAAAAAAACAAAAAATAAGAGCAAATTAATTCCAGAAACAAATACCAAGGTCAACCAGACCATTGTAATGAGTAATGTTTGACCAAGATCTGGTTGGGAAAGTAAAAGTAAAATAACTGGTAATAAAATTAATCCAGTTAGAAAATATCTAAAGTAAATGTTTTTTTTCAAACACAAAAGTGAGGAAATTATCACAATAAAATAGGGTTTTAAGAGCTCTATAGGTTGAAAACGAGGCATCAGGCCAAGATCAAGCCATCTCTTAGAGCCTTTTACCTCTGTACCAATAAATGGCACTAATACAAGAGAAATTAATGTAATAAAAAAAAATACTAAAGACATTTTGATTAATAAATCCTCTTTTAAAATCGAGAAAAAAAATAAAACCAAAATACCTAATAAAATGAAAATAAAATGTTTAATGAAAAAAAAATAAGAGTTTGTGTTTAGTTTATCTGAAGCAATTAAAGATGTGGATACTAAAGAGAAAAATAGTCCTAATGAAAAAAGAGTAAAAATTATTATTAAAATTAATTTATCTATATTTTTCCACCAATCATAAAAGTTATCTACTAATTTAAACATAAATAATTTTTTTAATTAGACTGTTAAAATATTTACCTCTTTCTTCAAAATTATTAAATTGGTCAAAAGAAGCCGCCGCAGGACTGAATAGAATTATTTTTTTTTTGGTGGTTTCTAATTTTAATTCTTTTTTTAATTTCAAAATCGTTTGTCTTAAGTTATTTGATACTTGAATTTTACATTTATTTTTTAATTCCATTTGAAAAAATCTTCTACTTTTTCCATAAATGAATACTTTGATATTATTAAAAAGTTTTTTCTCTAAATTTAATTTATCTCCTTTTTTTGCTAGTCCTCCCAAAATCCAATAAATATTTTCATAAGATTCTAATAAAGGAAGTGTTGCTGAAAAAGAAGTTGATTTTGAATCATTTATTATCATCAATTTTTTATTATTAAAAATAATCTGTTGCCGATATTTTAAACCTTTAAAATTATTCACTGTTTGAATAATTTTATTTTTTTTTAATTTAAGTTCTCTCGATAAGCTAAGTATAAAAGATAAATTTTTTATATTTGATAAATTTTTAAAATAATGGTTTTCCAAAACATTATAAAAATTATTATATTTTTTATAATTTACAAAAGTTATTTTAGAATAAATTTTCTTATTTTTTAATAAGTATCTTATAAGAGTATTATCAATTTCGACAAAAGATTTTGATTTTTTTTTTTGATTTTCTATTAATTTAAATTTAGTCTTTGCATAATTTTTCAGATTTCCATGTCTCTCTAAATGATCTGGTGATATATTTAAAATTATTGCTATATCTGATTGAAAATACTTGCTGTAATCTATCTGATAAGATGAAACCTCAATAATAAATATTGTATTATTTTTAATATTTTTTTCTTTTAATATAGGTGCACCAATATTTCCTACCAACCTGACATCTATATAATGTTTTTTTAATACTTCATAAAGTAATTTGCATGTGGTTGATTTACCATTTGTTCCTGTTATTGCTATCTTTTTGAAAACAGAATAACATTTTTGAAATATATCAAGCTCACTTATTATTTTTTCACGGTTATTTTTTAAAAAGGAAGTTAAATTACACCTATTGATATCAATTCCAGGACTTATAAATATATAATCAAATTCAATTTTTACTATTTCTTTTAAGTTTAAATAGTATTTTTTTAATCTTTTATATTTACTAGTAAATTTATCGTCATAAACATTAAGAAAACTTTTATCTTTTAAAAAATTAAAACATGCTATTCCAGATATACCAAGACCATAAATTAAAATTTTTTTTTTAAAAAAAAAATTTTTATTTATTTTCATTACCTTAGTTTAAGTGTTGCAATCCCAATTAAGGCTAAAATAATAGATATAATCCAAAACCTTATTACCACAGTGGACTCTGGCCATCCTTTTTTTTCAAAATGATGGTGAATTGGTGCCATTTTAAAAATTCTTTTACCAGTTAATTTAAATGAAATTACTTGTACAATTACTGAAACTGCCTCAAGAACAAATAATCCTCCTGTTATAGCTAAAACTATTTCATGTTTAGTAATAATTCCTACTGCTCCAAGAGAACCTCCCAACGAAAGAGATCCTGTATCCCCCATGAATATTTTTGCAGGTGGGGCGTTAAACCATAAAAAGCCAAGACAAGCACCTATTATTGCTCCACAAAAAATTGAGGCTTCACCTACCCCTTCAATATAAGGGATTTGCAAATAACCAGAAAAAACTACATTTCCAGTAACATAACTTATTAAAGCAAAACAGGAAGCAACAAGAATTACTGGCACAGTTGCTAAACCATCTAACCCATCCGTTAAGTTAACAGCATTAGAAGATCCAACAAGAACAAAAACATAAAATGGAATGAAAAACCAACCAAGATTTATTATTAAATTCTTGAAAAAAGGAAAATATAAATTTTCTATTTCATTTGAAACATTTGAAAAATATAAAATTAATATCCCCATAATTGCCAAAATTATTTGAATGAAAATTTTAAGTTTTGATGAAATACCATTTGAATTATTAAATTTGATTTTTTTGTAATCATCATATGCTCCAAGCAATCCAAAAGAACCTGCAATAAATATCAAAAACCAATTGAAAGGATTTGACAAGTCACCCCACAAAAGAACTCCAGAAAATACACCGAAAAGTATAAGCAAACCTCCCATCGTTGGAGTTCCTATTTTTTTTATAATATGCTCGTCAGGACCATCATCTCTTATAGGATTGTGTATTTTTTTTGATGAAAAATACTTTATAAATGGGTTTCCGGCGATAAATACAACTATCATTCCAGTAAACATTGCCAATCCAGTCCTAACAGTTAAGTATTTAAATACATTAAAAATACTAAAACTCTCAACTAAGTTAGAAAAAAAAATAAAAAGCATAAATTAATTTAATTTTTGAATAATCTTATTTAACCCAGTTGAATTTGAACCTTTTACCATCAGATAATCTTTATTATTAATTTCTTGTTTTATAAATCTCATAATTTCTTTTTCTGAATATAGAATTTTTCCTCTTTTTTGTGTTCTTATTTTGTTATAGGTATTAATAATTTCTTTGCCATAGACATATATTTTGTCAATTTTTGTTTTATTAACGTGAATAGCTAAATTTTCATGTAACTTTTTTGAAAATTTTCCAAGCTCAAGCATATCCCCGAGTAAAAGATATTTTTTATTTTTTGTTTTCATGTTATCGAATTTTTCAATTGAAAATCTTAAGGATAATGGGTTAGAATTATAACTCTCATCTACCAAATTAATTATTTTTTTTGCTAATTTAATTTTTTTTAAATTTCCTCTCCCTGAAGGTTGTATAAAATTATAAAATATATTTTTATTTAAATTTTCAATTTTTATAAAATTTGAAATTACTGCAACTGCAGCAACTAAATTATATTTATAATTATATAAATCTTTTTTGACACGAAACTTATATCTTTTTTTATTTGACTCTATCGTTATATAATTTTGACTATTTATTTTACCACTTTTAATGAATTGAAAGTTAGATTTTAAAGATACACTAAACGTAATAACGTTAAGATGTTTTTTTCGGGCCTTTTCTTTTAAGAAATTAAAAAAATAATCGTCAGCATTTAATATTATTTTGCCACCAGGAGAAATATTATCAATCAATTCGGCTTTAGCTTTTGCAATACCTTTTAGTGTGTTAAAATTCTTTGCGTGTGCATAAGTAATATTTGTTATTACGCCTACATCAGGTCGAATCAATTTAGATAGTTTGTTAATTTCACCTTTCTTATCCATTCCTATTTCAAATACACCAATTTTATGTTTTTTATTAATATTTAATAAGGATAATGGAACTCCATACTTATTATTAAATGATTTTTTTGAAAATGCTGTTGGCATCATTTGATCAAGTGATTGTGCTAAAAGCTCTTTTAAAGACGTCTTTCCTGCAGATCCAGTAATTGCTACAATAGGTATTCCCATTGAATTTCTAATAGACGAGGAAAAATTAGTCATCATTTTCAATGAATTATTAACAGTAATTTTTCTAGGATTTTTTTTCGTATAATTTTTATCAATTATACAAATAGATGCTTTTTTTTTTAATGCATCATCCGCAAATTTATTTCCATCAAAATTTTTTCCATTTATTCCAAAAAAAATGTCATATGGTTTGATTATTTTTGAGTTAATTGATGCATTGTTAATAATTAGATTTTTATTAATTTTTTTATCTAATTTCTCATTTAAAATATTTATTTTAAGATTTCTTGATAGTTTTTTATTTCTTTTGGCTATTGCATCTATCATACATTTTTTATCAGAAAAAAATTTCCTTTTTTTATACTCCTGGTAATTCTCATGACCTTTTCCAGCTACAATTAAAATCTCATCTGATTTTAGATCCATGATGGCAGTTTCAATGGCTTTTTTTCTATTTGGAATTTCTACTAACTTTGACTTTGAAATTTTGATTTTGATTTGCTTTCTTATTAAACTTGGATCCTCGGATCTAGGGTTATCATCTGTAAGGTATATATTTTCACAAAGATTATTTGCGATTTTACCCATAATTCTCCTTTTAGGTTTATCCCTGTCTCCACCACAACCAAACAATAATTTTATTTTTCTATGCCTAAACTGATCTTTTATACTTAAGATAGTAGTTTTGAGTGCTTCTGGAGTATGTGCGTAATCTAAAATAGTAATTGAATTATTTAGCAAACTTCCTATTTTTTCCATACGTCCTGGTACTGCTTTGATATATTTTATAGCCTTTAAAATATTATTTATAGGTATCGAGCTTTTATATGCTGCTAATAATGACATTAACAAATTTTTTACTTGAATTTTTCCAATAAGATTAGTTCTAAAGCTATAATTTTTTTTATCTAAAACAAAAGTAACTTCTTGTTTATTACCACTAACTAAATAATTCTTTATAATTAAATCTCCAGAATTTTTGCCAATAGTAAATTGATTAATATTATTGTTATTACATATTTTTTTAATAATTTGAGCTTGTTTTGTATTCTCATCAAAAATTACATGTGACTTTTTTTTCATAAGGTTTTTGAATAAAATTAATTTTGCATTAAAGTATTTCTTCATTGTTTTATGATAGTCGAGATGATCTCTTGAGAGATTTGTAAAAATCCCAATATCAAATCTTAAACCATCTAATCTGTGCTGATCTAAACCATGACTGGATGCTTCCAATATAACATTGTCAGTTTTTTTTTTTTTTAGTTTATCCAAACTCTTACTTAGTTGTATTGAATCAAAAGTTGTGTTCGAAACTTTTTTATAATTCGATTTACCATTAATACCGAGAGTCCCGATATAGGCTGATCTCTTATTATTTAAAGTTAGTATTTGATGATAAAAATTTGCAACTGACGTTTTTCCATTGGTTCCAGTCACAGCAATTAAATTTTTAGGTTTTTTTTTAAATATTTTATAAGAAATTAAAGACAATAATTGTCTAGGATTTTTATGGTTAAGAAATAGAACATTATCAATAATTTTTTCTTTTTTTAATGATGATATTATTATCCTAGCACCATTTTTTATTGCTTCATTAATATATCTATTTCCATCAAATTTTTTTCCCTTTATTGCAAAGAATAGATTATTTTTTTTTACTTGTTTTGAGTTAAACGCTACTCCAGAAAAACTTATTTTTTGGTATCTTCTTTTTAGATTTGGAAAATAATCTTTAAGAAACATATTCCAAGCTCTTAATATTTTATGGCTAAAATTGGCCCAATTTTTTCAATAATCTGACCGGTGACCCACACTGTAGTCCAACCAGCAGTATTCCTCCAATTTCCTTTATAAGGTAATCGATCATCTCTATAGTGGTAAACAAATTCTTTGTTTGGTTTTGGCTCATCTAGCATTACCACCAAAGCAAATTTGGGATTTGATGATGGAAATATAGATGCAAAAGTATTTATTTTTTTTTTGGAATATTGACCTCTAACGGGCTGATCTGCTGTACCTGTTTTGCCTCCAATATCAAATCCTTCCACATTAGCAAAACCTGCTGTTCCTTCCTTTGTTGAAACTATTTTTCTTAAAATTGGATTTATTTGTTTAGATACATTTTGGTTAATAACTCTAACTTTCTCTATCTTTCTTTTATCTTTTATAAGTCTTGGTATTACTTCATACCCACCATTTGTTACTATTGAATAAGCTTTAGTTAATTGTAATAAAGTTGTTGCTATACCGTGTCCAAATGCAACTGTAGCAAGTTTACATTTACCCCATTTTCCAATTTGAGTTGTTCCAACTTCATCAGTGTCAAATGTGACATTACTTAGTATGCCAATTTTATTCAAGAATTCTTCGTATTGATCTATTCCAACTTTTTGAGCTATTCTAACTGAACCAATATTGCCCGATCTAATTAAAATTTGTTCGGCATTTAAATCAGTTGGGATCTTATTATCGTATTCCTTGATTAGGTTTTTATCACATGAAATTTTTTTCTCTAAATTCTTAAACTCTGTATCAGGTTTAATTACATCATAATTAAATCCTGCCGCAATTGTAAAAGTCTTAAATACAGATCCAAGTTCATAAACTCCTTTGGTGGCTCGATTAATATATTTTAAATCATCTAATTTTTTTCTTTTATTAAGATCAAAGTCAGGAAGAGAAATCATGGATAAAATTTCTCCATTATGGATATTCATTAAAATTGCCGAACTACCTATGTGATTAAAAATGTCTTTTGATTTAATTAATTCTTGTCTAATTAAATATTGAATTTCCTTATCAACTGACAATTGTAAAGACTTCTTTGATGATCTCAATTCATAATCAAAACTTTTTTCTATACCAGATATACCGTTGTTATTATCGTCTATTTGGCCAATTATATGACTAAATAGCTCTCCGTTTGGATACACTCTTGCAAGTTTTTCTTCTTGCCTAAATGCTTTTTCTCCAAGCTTTAAAGCTTGCTCAAGTTTTTCAGGTGAAATTTTTTTTTTTACATAAAAGAATTTCTCAGCATTTAATTTATTATCAAAGTTTTGATCTGGAAAAAGTAACCTAAGTGATAAAGAAAGTTTTTTTTTATCAACTACTAATTTTGGATCAATACCAAGGTTAATTATTCTTACTGACTTGGCAATTATATTTCCTTCCCTATCCACTATACTTGCTCTGAAATTTTCTTTTTTTTTTAAAGATTTCTTATCTGGTAAATCGTAGATTCCTAAATGAAAAATTTTAAAAGAGAATATTAAGAAAATTATAAAAAATATAAAAAAAATGAATGCTATTCTTTCAAATGAGATTTTTAGTTCAAATCTTCTCTCATTAAATTTAAATTCACTCATTCTTAATATTTATTTTAGTTGTTATTATTTGATTTTCTTTTATTTCTAATTTTTGAAAATCATCCATATTTAATTGGATTAAATCATTTTCAAAATATTTTATCTGATACTCCATTAATTTTTTTGGTGATGTTAAAAAATTATAGTCTAATAAAACAAGTTCTAATTTGTTTTCTAGAAAACGAATATTTTCTTCGATCGCAAAAATTTCTTTATCTAGTTTTTTTGTTGAATTTTTTATAATTGTTGTGAACAAAATTAGAATTAATAAAGGAAAGAAAAGAAATATTTTTTTCATTGTGTGTGATTTAGGTTTTCAACCTCTAGTAAATAATTAAATTTATCAAAGATTTCTCTGAAATTATTATTTTCCTCAATTTTAATAGCATATCTTAGTTTTGCAGATCTTGATGCAGGATTAAGTGTTATTTCTTTTTTACTTGGTAAAATAGGTTTTAAATTTTCCATAAAAAGACAATTATTTTTGATATTATTGGGTAAATATCTTGAAGTATTTTTTTTATCAGAATAATTCTTAAAAAAAAATTTTACTATTTTGTCTTCTATTGAATGAAAAGTTACAACTGCTATTATCCCACCTTTTGGAAGAATTTGAAACGATGAAATTAATCCATTAATTAACTCACTTATTTCCTTATTAATGTAAATTCTTAAAGCTTGAAATATTTTAGTTGAAGGGTGTTTTTTTGAAAATTTGAATTTCTTAACTTGCTCAATTATTTTTACAATGTCTTGGGTTTTTAATTTTTGAATTGCTCTTTTTTGAATTATTTTTCTTGAAATTAATTTTGAATTTTTATCTTCTCCAAAATATTTGAATATTTTGAATAAATTGTTTTCAGATATTTTAGATATAACATCATCGCATGAAAAATTATTTAGCCCTAGGCGCATGTCTAGTTTACCTGCACTGTTAAAGGATAAACCTCTTTTTAAATCAAATATTTGATTAGAAGAACATCCTAAATCAAAAATAACTCCTTTAATGTCTGAACTCTTAGTTTTTAAGTCTTTTAGATCTGAAAATTTTTTGTTATAAAAAGAAAATCTCCCATTATTTTTCTTTTGCAATGATTGTGCAATACTAGTTACTTCGTTATCTCTATCAATTGCGATAACTTTATTTGAAATATTATTTAATATTGCTTTTGAATAACCCCCTTGACCAAACGTACAGTCTATAAATGTGCCACCATAAAGAGGGGAAATAATGCTA
>CEWK01020466.1_pt1 | contig 16919 bp, 7 predicted proteins | sample 531431 | NCBI WGS metagenome assembly CEWK01 (sample SAMEA2623059, study PRJEB7988) | marine metagenome | isolation source: saline water (ENVO:00002010), including
ACTCCATCATTATCGTCATCTGGGTCACCAACATCTGCGAGCCCATCTCCATCATAATCTACACCATCATTTGATGGGTCAAAACTTCCAGATGAACAGTCATCAGCCGCATCCATATCCACATCTGAACACATGAACGGGTTAAGTGGATCTTGATCATCAGGATCAAGCACTCCATCATTATCGTCATCTGGGTCACCAACATCCGCGAGCCCATCTCCATCAGTATCTAGACCATCATTTGATGGATCAAAGGCTCCAGATGAACAGTCATCAGCCGCATCCATATCCACATCTGAACATATGAACGGGTTAAGTGGATCTTGATCATCAGGATCAAGCACTCCATCATTATCGTCGTCGGTGTCAGCGTTGTCACCAGTTCCGTCTCCGTCGTGGTCCACCCACTCTGTTGGATCTAGGGGAAATGCGTCATAGTCGTCGTCATAACCATCGTTATCGTCGTCTGGGTCACTATCATTTGGTATGCCATCGCCATCAAAGTCGTCCCCCTCGATCGCATCGCATACGCCGTTGCCGTTACTATCTGTTGGGGTATCGTTCGAGTCAAGGGGATCCGTCCCACACGAGTTCTCATCAACGTCACTCCAGCCATCGTTGTCGTCATCAGTATCTTCCACAAGTTGTGATGTCGAAGTGAACTCGATGTTATCCAAGAATAGTGACTCAGTGGCTGCATTAGAACTGAATGTGACCTCAAGACTCCCCGCACCAGCAGATGAAATATCTGTTACTACATTGGTCCAATTACCTAGGTAGGATTGGAAGTCAGCATCTATATCGTAGCCAGTAGTGTTCATAATTTGAACTTGTGAATTGGTGCCATTGAATAGAATAATGAGATAATCGATGGGAGTCGATGTCTCGTAACCAGTATCCTGAAGGAACATATCAAAATTCACATATTCAGCATTTACACTATCTAGAATTAGAGTGGTAATTCCATCGACATCAGACATTTGGTAACCGTTATCGCCGTCAGTGAAGTTTCCGACAGTACCGGTGTAGTTTACTGTCCCAAAGTAATCGCCATCAGTCAGACCAACTCCTCCATTCGCCTCGTAGTAAAGCGAGAAACCCATCTCCGATCCACTGGACTGATTATGAGATACATGAGGCTGGTTCATATTATTCCACAGATACCGATCGACACTTTCGTCACCGGTATCCGTGTACTTCACGCTGGATATCGTAAATGGGTCCTCAAATGACGTATGTGCCACGACGTATGTTCCCGAACAACCATTGGCGAGAGTGTCTGGCATTCCATCAGAATCTGTATCTGTATCTGCACAGGGATCGTTGGGGAAGTCATCATTGGCATCATCGGTCCCGTCCCCATCGGTATCATTCGCTGAGACTACATGGGCTGAAGCTAGCAACATCATTACAATCAGAATCGGCTTCAACAAGCGGTACTTGTTCATGCCACTCATTCGGGGGACAATTCAATAAGAATTGCGCATTGAATGTGAATTGGAAGAAAACCCCCTTCCGTTAAACTCTTTGACCTTCCTTCGATGCAGTGACATGAATCCAAGGGATGCGACATCGAAAATTCTGCAGGCTGTCGATGATTCCGGTAATCATTATCGACACAGTATTCCGATGATTGCCAGTGAGAATATCCTGAGTCCATTAGTTCGCAGAGCTTGCGACTCAGATCTTCATGGCAGATATGCCGAAGGCCTCCCGGGAAAGAGGTACTACCAAGGTTGTGATGATTTCGATACAATAGAGGAGATGGGGATTAAATCAGCAAGACGAGTGTTTAATTGTAATTTTGCCAATATCCAATCAACCTCCGGAACCGTGTCCAACATAGCCGCATTGAAGGCCCTTTCAAATCCAGGCGATACCATTACTGCGGTTTCCACCGCAGACGGAGGACATATCTCCCATGCTAGGATGGGGGCGGTTGGAGTCAGAGGGTTGAATCTAGTCACATACCCCTGGGATGTGGAAAGAATGGAACCGGATATCGATGCCTCATTGTCACTTATCAGGGATAACGAGCCAAACCTTGTCCTTTTTGGGCAGTCGGTTTTCCTATTCCCGACTCCTCTTAGAGAATTGTCAGACGCCGCTCATGAAGTCGGATCCACGGTGATGTATGACGGTGCCCACGTATTGGGGCTAATTGCCGGAGGCGTTTTCCAGGATCCTTTGAGAGAGGGGGCAGATGTGATGACTGGAAGTAGCCACAAAACATTCCCCGGGCCACAGGGAGGATTTCTTCTATCAGACTCCGAAGATACTACTCTTCACAAGAGGCTGAATAACTCAATCTTCCCCGGTGTCTGCTCTTCATATCACCTACATCACGTGGCTGGCAAGGCTGTGGCACTAGCTGAATTCGAACAGTTTGGAGCAGATTACGCCAATGACATAGTGAAGAATGCAAAGGCCCTAGGTGCCGCACTTTCTTCAGAGGGGTTCGATGTCATCGCCGAGGAAAGAGGATTCACAGAGAGCCACCAAGTCTTGACTCGGCATGGTGGCCCAGATTCGGGATCCGGGATGAGGGCCGCGCAGACTCTCGAGGACTGTGGTATAATTACCAACATGAATATGCTACCTGGGGATACTAAGGCAATGTCAGGACCCAGTGGCCTGAGGCTGGGCGTCCCAGAGCTGACTCGTGTCGGTATGGGTGTCGATGAAATGCAGGACGTGGCACGTTTTTTCGTGAGGGCTCTGATAAACAAGGAGGACACTTCGACCATAAGGTCTGAAGTCTCATCTTTCAAGTCCGAATTCCAAACTGTAAGATACTGCTTCGAGGAAGGGCCAGCATATCCAGGAATATGACAACTTATTCATGTCCTCCCTTTATCGAAGTGTATGCGCAGCAAGCGAGCTTCCGCTCTGATGCTGACTTTTTTGATGCTTTTATCTGGATGTTTGGGGTTGTTTGATCAGGATGACGAACCAATCGTCATCGATTGTCAGGAGGAGCCGTCCCATCAGGACTGCTTTATCCCAGTGATTACCGAGGATGACTGCACTCCCTTGCAGATTTTCACTGGAGACTACTGCAGGGCCATGATCATGCCGTCGTCACTTTCCTATGGTGTTGAGGAAATAACTACCATATCTGGTGTCGAGATTCAACCCCTGACCCCCAGTTTCAATGGAGACGGCCCTCAAAATTGGTTGGTGAGCCCAAGTCTTCCCGATGGACTGTCACTAAATCGACAAACAGGTGTAATCAGCGGAACCCCAAAATTGCTGACAATTATGGCTGAATATACCATAATTGCCTCGAACGCAGCTGGTCATTCAACTTCGATAATTGAAATCGGGGTAGTCGCTCCCGGGCCTTACTCGGTTCAGTATCAGGCTGAGGTGCTGTCATGCGAGATTGGGGAGTATTGCGAGCTATATGCCCCATTAGTCCTTGGAGGGGATGCAGAATCTTGGGTTGTCGAGCCCCCACTGCCAGATGGGTTCCTGATTCTGGAGGACGGTTCGATAGAAGGGACCCCCCTCTCATTGGGTGACTCAAATCACACAGTTACTGCCTTGAATATTGCAGGGGGGGCATCCACAGATCTACGAATCATCACATTGCATCAGACGCCTAGCTCCCTCTATTATCCAAATCACCCATTCTTTTTGTGGGTAGGAGAAGAAATAGCCTCTAAGCCCAATTTAGGCGGAGGGGAGAACCTCACTTGGACAGTGTCCCCCTCTCTGCCCGATGGGATGTACATCGACCAGTCAGACGGATCACTTACAGGGACTCCACTTCACCCACAACAAGTATTGCAGTACACAGTAACTGCCTACAACACTGGAGGATCGTCATCAGTCAACATACTGATTCAGATATCCGAGGAATCGCCTATTGGGCTGATTTACGAGCCTTCTGAATTCGATCTCAGAATTGGCGAAGAAACTGGCATAGTGCTTCCATCCATAGAAGGCGGAACCCCCTCCACGTGGGAGATAAGTCCAAGTCTGCCCGAGGGCTTTTCTTTCGATTCGAAAACAGGGTCAATATCTGGCAACTCGTCTTTATTGCAAACGTGGACCAACCATAGTATTTGGGCCAATAATTCAGGTGGCTCGGCCACCACGGAAGTTCGGTTCAGGATCACGAGTATGCCCCCGGATGCCATTCACTGGCCCGATAGTGAATTTGCACTGAAGTCTAATGAAAGCATCAATATTCTGGTTGATAACAAAGGCCCTTACATAGATTCTTGGGAAGCTTCTCCTTCACTGCCAGAGGGCATTACTATACTCAATAATGGTACAATTTCGGGAACTCCGACTGAGAGATCAGATTGGCAGCAGTACACTATCTGGGCCAATAATACAGGAGGGTCTGTCGGGCTACAAATATGGATTGCTGTTCATGACTTGAGGGCCGATCAGAACGAGTTACTAAACGGTCTTGAGGATGCAGATTGGGGAGGGTGGTCATCGCTTATTTTACCCATAGGAAAGTGGTCATTTCCTCTGGGAAGAGACTCGACCGACTCCACTGTAGTTTCCGCTAGCCATGTGGGCAGAGGCAAGATGATCGGCCTAGGACACGAGAGTTGGGTTACACAGAACCATGAATTTAATTTCAGAGCAGTGGAATGGGTCTGTGGTGAAGATGCTAACGTTGGCCTTGCCTACGGGGCAGGATTCGATCACTGGGAAGACGAACTTCAGGCCGAGGGCCATTCAGTATATCTTTCAGTTACACCAGATGATCTGTCGCAAGTGGACTGCCTGATAGATGAGTTCTGGAATGGGCACGACGATGATGATAACCTGGCTATAGAGCAGTTCCTGCTAGAGGGAGGGGGTTTGATTATGGGCGGTCATGCATGGTATTGGTCTTACTCAAACAGCGATGTACCTCACAACTACCCTGGAAACAAGATTTCCCAGACGACTGGTTTGATGGTATCCTCAAATTGGGGCTATAACGACATAGATTTTGACATACCTGATAGATACCATACCCCACAAAATGCAATTCAAGGGATTTATTCCGATAGGATAGAGGGAATCGAACTATCCGCAGAGGAAGCGGCTATCGCTTACTCCGCAATTTCTGACTGCACCATAATCGTCCCACTTGACTTTCTGGAGTTCTGGACGCCACTGAGGGAATTGGTAAATTCCACCGGATGGACAGTGATTCAATACAGTACACTGTGGAGCTCAATAGGTCATGACTTAGGGGAAGATCCAGTTGCCGATGTCATCCTTAGGTTGGAGGAAGCCCTTACTCAGGGCCTCAATGCCAGTGATTTACCCATCCATCCCAGCCATACGGAGTTCCCCGGGGAAGTCCCCTCAAATGCCTCTAGGATTTCCCATACAGTTTCCATTGATGGAAACCAATCCGGACTCCCTTCCAATTTTGGTTATTCGGGTGCGAGAAGCAGTATTAGGATGTCCACAGGACTCTATGCACCGCCAGGGGAGGTAATCTCAGTTTCAGTTAGTCCAGAAGCCTCGGAATTGGGGTTCTGGATACTGATAGGAGCACATACGGACGGTTTATGGGGGAAAGACGTGATTAAGAGGCACTCCAAGATTCACAGGTACTGGTGGATAGACAACACAACCACATCTCTAATCTGTGATGAATTTGGTGAATGTGCATCTGAATCAGATGTAGGAAATGCGTTTGGCGGACCAATTTATGTTGCCATTCCCGCTGGTTCAGAATTTGGAGAATTCAATGTCACCATCTCCGGCGCAGTAATGGCCCCGATGTTCGTACTAAATGAGACATCCGACTTTGAGTGGATATACTCTCAGAGAGATAATCCAGCTCCTTGGACAGAGTTGGTTTCCAATAATTTCATCATGACAGTGCCTAGCTATGAGATAAGGGAATTGAATAATCCAACCGCTCTGATGGAATGGTGGGACGAAGCCCTCGCAATGGAACATGAGTTGTACGGTTATGAGCCGTGGCCAAGAGTGGAGAGGGCGGTTTTTGATGTCCAGATTTCCGCTGGATGGATGCACTCGGGATACCCATTCATGGCACACGATCTAAGTGTTGAAGGAGTTGTCAACCTTTCTCACATGAGCGAGAATGGTGATTGGGGTATGTTCCACGAGTTGGGTCACAACCACCAATGGATGCCATCTACTCTTCCTGGGACCACTGAGACAGGTTGCAACTTTGCAAGCGTTTACCTTATGGAGGAACTGGTCGGTATCCAAGGGCACAGCGCAGTAGATCCAGAACGGAGGGCAAATAGAATGCATTCTTACTTTAACGACGGTTCAAACATATCCAACTGGTCTGTTTGGACCGCTCTAGATACCTACATACTGATCAAGGAGGAATGGGATTGGAGCCCTATAACGGAGGCATTGACAGTGTATTACACACTCCCTCCCTCAGAGGTACCGTCTACCGACGAGGAAGAGTTCAATGCGTGGGTATTGCACCTCTCTAACGCCACTGGACACAACTTAGCACCTTATCACGACGCTTGGGGATTCCCACTAACCTCGAACACATACGACTCGCTAACTCACCTACCAGTATGGGTAGATGACCCTCTCAGAGGGGAATTCTTTGTTTATGATGCCATTATTCGCAATATCTCTTCGCCCGATCCCTCTGGCGCTACATCCACCACAATCTATTGGGAGACTTATGACAATGGGACAAATACCACACTCACGTTCTACTATGGTATGGCAGATATGGGGAACCAGACATCCGGTTGGGAAGGCAGTGCCGGCTTGGGTGACACATCTGTCGGCAACCACTCTCAAACAGTATCGGGGCTGACATGTTGCGGGTCGACATACTACGGTAGAATTCAAGCTACGAACGAGGAAGGCTCTACATGGTTCGGACCAATTTCATGGACTACAGATTATCTCAATGACTGATTCATTTTTCTTAACAGTCCTTCAAGGGAGATTTCAGGAATGAACTCTTGCTGTGCTTTCGCCAAGGGAATCCAAACCAATGTGTGTCCAATAGTAATTGCGAAAGCAGGAACCAGTTCCAGCCTAGGCTCTCCTTGCATAGCATATGCTACTACACCCAGAACTGCAAAGTGCAGGACATATACCGTCAGGGTAATTCTTCCAAGTGGTTCGAGGAATGAAAGACTGTCCCCTCCCCATGGCTCCCCTCCAGAGCTCTCTGAACCCTCCATAATCCTATGTACCAGAAGCGCGAAGGTCCCTGAAACAACTAGGAATGAGGTACTAGCAGGAAAGAATGTCAGAACAGCATTTCCCTCAGTCAGTGCCCAAGGCACCCCCTCCCTCTCAGAGATTAGGAAAGTAACTGCAGTTGAAATCAGGCCAATGGCGATGATTCGCTCCCTATTTGTCCGACTATCACTTAGATCGTACACTAATGTTCCTAGAAGAATGTAGAACATCCAGGGAACAGCGGGATAGGTCCCATTCCAAAGAAGCCTCGATACCCATTCCGATATGCCATCTGATGCAACTCTGTCCCACCAAGTCCATCCTAATCCTGAGGCATCTCCAAGAATTAAGGGAGAAGAAATCAGGACCAAGGTCAGTCCTATCCTGATTTCCATGCCCAGCCTGATTATCACCGGAGTCAGAATTGTCGCGATTGCAAGCAGGGTTAGTACCCCGGGAGTAATTACTTCGAATCTACCTCCTCTGTCTGCATTTAGTAGCAGATTCACCAGAATTTGACAGGAAGCAAGTAATGCAACCCTGGGAACCATCCATGATGCCCAGTCCTGTGCACCGGTGAGTCCGTCTCCCATCCTTCTCGAGGCACTCATGTATATCCCCCATCCGGATATCATCACGAACAATGGAGCCGCCATTCCCCCGAACGCGGCAGCAACAAATGCTGCCGGATCACCTACGGACATCCCTTTCGGGGGGATTATGGCGGCCGTGTGTACCTCTACCATGCACAATACTGCAATTGCCCTTATCCTATCGATATGGGAGAGCCTCATCTGATGACCTCAGCAATTCTTGAAATCACATCTGGCTCAGAATCAGAAAATGAGATGGCTGTCTCCAGTCTCTCTAGAAGGGGCACTATCTTTTCTCCACGATGATACACTGTTGCTAAAATATCACCTATTTCGACAGAATCTCCCACTTGAACTTCCATGACAATTCCTACCTGATGATCTATACTATCACCGAGATTTATTCTACCAGCTCCCAGTTCGAGACATATCTCGGCAATGGCCATAGCATCAATATCTGCTATCCATCCAATTTGCTTTGCTTCTAGAGAGTCTGACTTCAGAGTCTGGTCTAGTATCCCCAATCCTTCTAGCAGTGAGACTTCACTTTCAAACAAATCTGGATCCCCTCCCTGTGAGGCTACCATTTCGATGAATTTCCCAAAGGCAGAACCATCATACAGGCTATCTAGTATCCTCGCCGCACCCTCCTCGAAGTCATTTGAAGATCCTGAAGACTCCAGAAGTAATCCTCCTAATACGCAAACCAACTCCTCCAAATCAGCCGGCCCTCTCCCAAGTAATGTTTCGACACTCTCCAGAATCTCTAGAGAATTTCCGACACTGTAGCCGATTGGCCGATCCATAGAAGATAGAACGGCAACCGTCGACACCCCCAATCCATTCGAGACTCCAACCATGGACTCTGAAAGCTCTCTGGCAGATCCAATGTCCTCCATGAATGCCCCTCTTCCAAATTTCACGTCAAGTACTAGGGAGGAAATTCCTTCAGCCGCTTTCTTAGATACTATTGACGAAGTAATCAGAGGGATTGAGGCTACTGTCCCTGTAACGTCCCTGAGTGAATAGAGACGTTTGTCAGCAGGGACCAAATCTTTCTTCTGGCTGACAATTGCCAGCCCTATCTCGTCGACCTGATTCATGAACTCCTCAATGCCGATATCAGTATTGAATCCAGGAATAGACTCTAGCTTATCCAGAGTTCCTCCCGTGTGGCCCAAGCTCCTGCCTGATATCATGGGGACGCTAAGTCCGCAGGAAGCCAAAGCCGGAGCCAGGGCAATAGATACTTTGTCCCCCACCCCTCCAGTTGAGTGCTTGTCGACTACTTTCGTATTGTCATCCCAATTCACAGTTTCCCCAGAATCCCTCATTCTCAAAGTTAACTCCGTGACTTCCGAGTCACTCATACCATTTTCATAGACGTCTTTTAACCATTCAATTATCTCATCATCTGACAGACTTCCGTCAGTTACCCCTTCGATGAAATCTCCGATAGATATTGCCATCATTCTTCCTCTCCGAGATCTCTCCTAATCTCTTCCATTGTCTGCCCAGAGTCGAGCCTCCACTGGATTTCATCCCTGGTAGTCCTGTCTCTATCGAATCCAAATCCATCAAGGACAATGTCACCATGTAAGCCATCATCCTTACCTCTGGTGAGGGATCGTGAATCGGCTGAATCTCTATCGAAGCTAGTGCCTTTCAGAATCGCCAATTTTGATCCAGAGTCGTCAAATCTGTATCCCGAGTCATCTACTAGGATCTCATCAGTCTCACTCCTGGGTCTCCTGAATGAGGCCCATGAAGAAACCAACAGGGCCACTGCGGACAAAGCCATCAAGACGAACAGAACCCTAGCTCCCGGACGCGACATCGCGTCTTCCCGGATATCTAGGAAGCCCTCTTCTTCATCTTTCTCATCAGTTTCCACATCCGGTTCTTCTACGGACTCATTTTCTTCAGGCTCCGTCGGAATAATCTCATCACAGCCCCATTGCTCTCCGTCAGGTATTCCATTCTCGTCGACATCTCCAGATAGCATGGCAATATTGGGCGATCGAAGTACACTCTGAGCAAAAGCCTCCTCATTGCCATCGAAAATACAGTCTCCATCCGTGTCTACCTCTAGAGGATTGCCACCAAGTAGATACTCATTCAGGTTGTTCAGGCCATCGGAATCGGGGTCCATTGACTGCTCGCTCAATGCAGTCCCTATTATCGCCGCTGAGTGACGGTTCAATCCGTACAGATCCTCCCAAAAATCTGGCATCAAATCACCGTCAGAGTCTGTGCTGGAATCCATTCTCCCCCAATCCGAGTCAAAGGAGGAAAGATAAATTGAAGCAAGCTCCTCATTATTGATCAATATCCCCATCTCTCTATTCCTGAGGGCGGCACTTGATCCCCAATTCATACTTCCAACAAGAACACTGGAACCATCTATGATTGCTCCCTTGTTGTGGAGTTTGGAAATATTTTCTGATGTTGACATCAGTATGGCAGTGGTGTCCAAACCTTGTGTCCCGTTCCAGTCTGTATTAAACAGGTGAACAGTGTCTCTTATTTCGTCGTCCCACTCAGCATAAAATCCATTCAGGATAAGACGAATCTGTACTCCTCTTATGGCCGCTTCATGTAATGCTTCAATCATTGGGTTCTCACCGAAACCCCAGTACCAGTCCAAATCGAGATATTGCACAGAAAGATCGATCGAGGACTCTGCAGATGAGATCATCTGTACTATTGATGTGACGCAATCGTCTGGACACGTTATCAGCTTCCCATCGAACGGCCCATCAATAAACTCAGGAGTATTCCCTGACGTGGCATTCTGGGCTAAATCCATCCTCCAATTAGAAGAGGGTGAATGCCTGGATTGATGGGCTGAAATATGGAGACTATTCTGATTCTCATCCCATTCCATTCTCGAGAGCACCAAGTTTGCCAAGTCGACGGAGTTCACGATTAGGGACCATTCACGATTTCCTGTTTGGTCTACCGGAGCACTGGTTTCCTTCCAATTGCCAGAAGAGATCCACACACTCTCAGTATCTTTCACTGCTACCTTGCTGTGGATGTATCTGTAGGGCGAACTTATCTGAGAAGGATCCTCCATCCAGAGGACAAGTCCTCCGGCATCATGAACAGCCTGGGCATGACCTCTCTGGTTATCGACGGTACTGGCCCCATCTAGGATTCCATCCTCCAACAGTAGTGTTACATCCACGCCCCTGTCTATGGCGTCAATAACCGCCCTGGTCAATTCTGTACTCATGAATTGGTAAACATGGAGATGCAACTCACTTTGTGCGGTATCTATCCAGTTTCTTAGGTCATTATATGTCGATTCAGGGCCAATAGAAGCGACCGCAGTAGAGTTCTGCTCAGTGAGGAAATCTCCTCCATCACAGAACGTCGATGCTCCAATCCTAATCCATCTCTGCTCCCAATCAGATCCAGTGTCTGTATCCGGGTATTCTCCGCATCCCAGCCCCCTCATGAGAATCAATCCCGGTGACCCATCGCCGGGTACCGATATGGCTGGACCGGTCCAACCGTCAATCCCAGCGATTCCATTTCCGTACACTATCGAGTCAACAGCAGTCCCATTGGGCTCAGCTAGGATAAGTGAGCCACCTGAATTCACCAGCCAGGGTGAGGCCGTCAGAATCTGATTTGCATCTAGTGACACTATCCCTCCATCCAGTAGTAGGTTGTATGGATTTTCAGAAATGACCACTGAAGAGCCGGGCATCATCTCCAATGATTTTATCGTTGAATGGAACTCTCCCGATGAACTAACTCTCGTAATATTCCAACCTTCCAAGTTAACCTCTTCGTCTCCGATGTTTGTAATTTCAAACCAGTCATTGTTCCTATTCGGTACCTCGCCAGGCATAATTCTGGTAAATTTGACATCAAACTCCCCATCCCACCAAGAGGCTTCGATATCTATTGGTCCATCTCCATCGCCCCCGCCGGGGTTCGCGTTCCCTGGGCTGGGCTCGATTGAATCAACCCATATTCCGTCCGTATCAGACGGATCGGCTATTTTGGATATCCCATTGGAGGCTGAGCCTGTTACGATCTCGTCCACCGTCTGGTTACCATCATCAACTAGGTAAACTGTTTCTCCAGCATTATTTAACCTGAGTGTGCCAATCTCGTTCTCTGCTATGATGGCATACCCCCCAGATCTGAGAACATAAGGGGACTCCAAGGCATCAAAACCCACCCAGCTCTGCTCATTGATGGGATGGTACCAACCCCCAATATCAACAATCGCCCAACCATACAGATTGACATCATAGTTTCCGGAATTAACTAACTCTACCCATTCTCCCTGGGGAAACATTCCCTGGTCCGAGCCATCAGCATTAGGCATCACCTCGCTAATGCATATTGATTCGCAAACCGCTGACCCAACACCCCCATCTTCCTTTCCAGGAGATGCCATGCCACTGGAAGACCAGAGCATCAGGGACATGAGTACTAGTAGGGATAAACCCCTCCGGCCTTCTTGCATGGCACTCCGTCCATACGAGGGGGTTCAAACCCTTCGTGCCAAATATCAACAGGAGTGGGTAATTATTCCTCTTCTTCTGCGATCAGGGATTCCTCATCTTCGTCCTTCATGACTAGTCCGCCATATGCAATCAATCCGATTCCAATTACGTAGAACATAGCCTGTACGACTGAAATCACCAGAAGGATTCCACCAACACTGCCACCGAAGTTGGTCCACCCAAATGGTCCCATGTTATCGGTGACTTGCGCATTGAAGTCAGAAGCATCCTCATCAGCTATCTCGCTGTAGGTGTGAATCTCGAACACTGGCATTGTATCTTCTCCGATGACAGGATTAGATGAACCAGTACCTCTCATGTCTAGGTGGAAGGTCACTTTCACCTTACCGTACATAACTGCATTAGAGATTGGCTCGACTTTCATGTCTATGTCCGCACCAAGGTAAACAGGCAATGCCCCCGGGAGCGCATCCACCCAATTTCCAGCACCTAGGATTTTCCCTTGGATTTGTGTATTGGCTGGATTCAAGCTAACCCTGTGCTCTACCATGGGGATTCCTTTGAACTCAACGTCCTCGCCAACTTCGGAAGTTGCGATAGCGTATCCCGCGACGTTCACTAAGAATGGATCACCAGGACTTGCCAGTGGAGCGGAGACTCCGCCAATGGTTCCCATCAGCGACGTGTCTGTATTTCCAGCGTGGTCAGAAAGCAGACCTAGTGAACCATCCTCTCTGTGAGGAGCCCTCCAAGTTAGATGCTCGGTCATTCCGTAAACTTGGCCTTCTTCACAGGGAAGGTCGTACCCTATGAACACACCACTTGAATCGTAGTCATAGTCGCACAGGCCATCTCCATCAGAGTTGATGTATCCCTGGGCAAGCCTCTGACCCTTGGTCTCTCCAGCAGTACTCATCTTGTAGACCGAGAAGTCGCCAGTGCCTATTCCATCTGAACCGTAGTAAGTCAGATTGGTCTCTAAGCTAACCCATGGGAAGAAACCGAAGGACGCGCTTGCAGCATCACTGAAGCCGAACAGCCAGTGGGTTATGGGCATCGAGTAATACTCGGTGTTACCACTCAGGAAGGTAATGAGGACGGGCATTACAACTTCGAAAACGAAGTCCCCAACCCACGATCTCAGTGCACCCGCTGAGCTCTCATCGATGTCATACAGATTTGCGACATATGCATCATCCCAAACAGACTGAACTCCATTCTCATCTGGGAGCGACATTCCAGCTAGCTCGCCATATACGAACTCTCTTGAGAAAGTAGTCTTTAGACCGATGCTGTCATCGTTAAGAATGTAGTCCGCCTTTTCGGCAGATAGTGAAGCCATTCCAACATAGTCCCCAATGTTTAGTCCGACCTCGATGTATGTCCCACCTAACGAGTCAAGCCCGCCAAAGGCACCCATCCACCATTCTGGAGCAGTAAGGGTCCCTTGGCCTCCCAGCAGAATATTCTCGAATTCCGTGGGTGATCCCAATAGGCCCAAACCGACCCATGTCTCGGCATAGGTGGCGATATCGACTACGGTGAGTAGTCCGACATTGTAGGTCTCCATTGCAGTGAAGTAATCACCGCTCTGTAAAGGCAGCAGGAGGCCAACTACCATTCCGGGCAGGGTAACGCCAGAAAGTGTGAAGGTCCCGAGCAGTCCGTTGAAGTCATCGAAGAGAAGGAAGTCCAGTGTATCTGGATTGATTATATTGACACCGCTTACCTCTTGGAATCTCTCTCGCAACTGAGGAGTCTCATTGTTGATCTCATCACCACCTCCTCTTGTCGCGAAGGCGTTAGCTGCTAGGGCATACACTCCTAGGTCGATCGCAGATAGTTCTGGCTCGGATCTATCGCCGTACCCATACAGTGCCGCTCTGGTCTGCGTCACCTGCCCTCCATCAGGGGCTCCCATTCCGGCAACCAGAACTGGACCGATGTCACAAGTTAGGGCTATACATACACCAGTGGAAGGGTCTATGGCATCGTACATTACGGACTGTTCGAGATTCTGGAAGGATGTTGCCATTCCAGAGTCTCCTCCAGCTGCGAGGTATGCACCAGCTAGTACCATATCCCCAGTGGTAGTTTCCGTCATCATCGAACTGATGTCCTCAGATGCCCAGATACTGGGTGCTCTGTTTGCGAGGTCGAACTCAATCATATTGGCTGCAAACATTCCTTGGGCGAAAATCTCTAGATATTCGATACCAGTATTCATTCCAGCCACTCTCTGGGTGTTCCAGAGAATGTTTACTTGATTTGTGAGGGTGTCTCCCGAAACGGACGCGTGCTCCACGCCTTCATCGTCCACCCAAGTGCAGTCCTCACACCACTCGTATATCTCATACCCAGAGTAAGTAATTGTATTCTCATCATAATCGAAGTCTAGAATCTCACGCGTCGTATTCTCGTAGTAGATGAAAGGGCCTATCATCTCGTAAGTTGGATCAGCCCCATTTGCCTGAACATCATCAAGATTGGAGATAGAATTAGCGAAATAGGCCTTTTCACCAGAGACATTCAACCAATCTTCGTCGTAGTCATAGGTGTAATCCATGTTACCATCATCGTCCATTCCGTCCATCCCGTCGGAAACAGCACTTTCAACAGTGCTCTCTATTTGACCGTCTACAAAACCAGTAACTATCAGTCCCAAATTAACAAGTAAGAGCAGAGCTCCTATTCCTATTGCCATTGTCTTTTTGTCCGTCATTGTCGCCACACTCCCTTTCCGGGAGTCATGTATTGAACATAAGGGTTACAGTGGACGAGATTTATTCTGAAGTCAAATTTTTGGGGGGTTTTATCATATGAAACCAAAGCTGTCAAACGTCTGTGCGAATGTGTAGAGCATGATCGGAACTAGTATTATCCCCATAGCATGACTCCTCCTAATTCCTATCCGGGGAGGCATCAGTCCAAGGCCTGTTCCCACAATCAGCACCCCGACTCCCACCCAACCAGTTGAAAGCCAGACCAATATACTAACGAACCCGGCTACAGAGAAAACAAGAGTCCTAAGTGGTACGATTTCATGCATTTTAAGCATCCCCTTTCCAACCTCAATCATTACAGGAACCGCGAACAGCCCAGCCGCAATAGTTATTCCAAGCAACCTAACGAAATCTGCCGGAGGCTCAACGGCGTTCCATCCGTCAATCGGGTACATCATGTTAAGGGCCAGAGCCGCACCACTTCTTGGTCTGCCAACCATGTAGAGGAAACCCAGAACCATGACAGTGACGGCAGTATTGACTGAGGAAAGAACCGCAATCACCTCAAGATCCTGTTGTTGACTCTGGGCACTGAGGTCCAGGTCAGGACTGGCTTCTGCGGCCTCTCCCAGTGCCGCTTCGAAGAGCTCTCTCTCCTCGAGGGAAAGACCATCCAAATCTCCTGAGATACTAGTAAAGGATTGCTTCGGTACGAATCCGGGCTGTATGCCGTGCTCGAAGTCCGCAGGGATGTAATTGGGATCCGTCAGCCTACCCCACAAATTTCTGGCACTCATGACTACTACAGTTGCCTGAGCGGCAGTCATACCAGGAAGAATCGCCATTACTGAAGATACCACTGCCGATAGGAACGTCGGCACTGCCAAAGGTCTCATAGGAGGCATTTCCCAGTTCTGCTTCTGAGGGGGAATTTCGGAGGTCGTAACGTAGATATCTATCAGATTAGCTATTCCGAATAGCCCGGCCAAACCAGGAAACAACAGAGTCGCAGAAGGCATACCTACTGGGGATCTACCGGGTAGTTCGAATACTGCCCAACCGTAGAATCCACAGATTAGGAAGAATGCAGTAGCGACCAGAATCCCTGCCACTCTAGAACTGGAACCCATGCTCAAATCTATCTCATTCCAGTTTCTCTTGTACCTGAATTTGCCGATTGGAAAATCTAAATTAATCGGCCTTGGAAGTGGAATCTTGAAATTTCTAGTAGCTCTTTGCATCCACTCAGGCCATGCTAACCTAGTCGTTTCAGTCATAATGAGGAAAATAGAGATAATCAGTAGTAGCCAAGGGAGAATATCCCTGCTGGACTCGTACAGCCCCAGACCCGGATTCTCTCCGAAGAGTAATCTGGCTACGATTAGTAGTGGTATCGACATCAACATACCCATCTGCGATCCTCTGGCCGAGTAGGCGACGCCCTGGGCGGCCTGGCCAGAAATCAACATCCGATGACCAGGTAATAGTGCCAGAGCCATGTTGTCATCAGGCGCACCGACCAGCGCGCTTGGGATGTAATTCAAGAAGGTGTGAACTGTTCCGCATGCCACAATTATGCCTGCAACCGCGTCAAGAGGAATTCCTATTCCAACTGCGACAGGGGAGAGACTCAGGGCGATCAAAGCAACGTTATTGACATGAAATCCAGGGATAAGCCCTGTTAGACATCCGAGCCCCACGCCAAAAACGAACGAGGCTATCAACCATCCAAAGTCAACAAGAATTGGGTCCAAATGATCACCTATCTCACATCTATGCAGAATCTAGCGGTGTTCTCCATTCCAAATTCTTCCATGCTCAACCTTCCGACCCAATCTACGGGCTCCCCGATGGAGAGTTGCTCAATAGACTCAGATCCATCTCCCAGGAGACAAACTTTTTCTTCGGAACCGGATCTAGAAATCCAGTCAACCCCGTCTTCATCAGTC
>CEWK01014743.1_pt1 | contig 16912 bp, 17 predicted proteins | sample 531431 | NCBI WGS metagenome assembly CEWK01 (sample SAMEA2623059, study PRJEB7988) | marine metagenome | isolation source: saline water (ENVO:00002010), including
TGCTGTATACAAAATAGGCCAAAACATTTTACTCGTTGTCAAAGATATAATCTTAAATTTATTTAATTTTGGAAATTGTTTTGAAAGCTGAAGATACCTAGTGCTAATATGAATATTCATAGCCATTGTTAATATTAACATTAAAGCTATAAAATTTGATGAAATAACTGTTACTTTCCATCCCAAGAGACCCAAAAGTCCAGTCATTATTATTACTGAAAAAAAACAACTACTTATTGGAACAATTACCCATATTAATCTTCTAAAGACGTACCATAGTGTAGCAATAATAAATAAAAAAACTCCTAGACCAAAAACTATTATATCACTTTTTATAAAAGTCATCATGTCATCAGCGATCATAGGTATACCACCTAAATGAATTTTACTATTTGAGCTAAAATTTTCTATTACTTGCCTTATTTCTAAAATATTTTTATGATTTTGTTTTTTTAATTTATCTTTATATAACTCTTCTTCTTTTTTGCTTTTAAATTCTTTAATTTTTTCTTTTGGTTTTAAATAAACTATGATGCCAGAAGTTTTGCCATCTTCACTGATAACAAAATTTTTGAATACAGGACTGTTCAAAATTTCACTAAATCCTCTTTCTTTGTCAATTCCCTGTGACTTTAGTGTTGAGTAGTTTTGCAGTCTCTCAATAAGTGGCTCATCAGAGCTGTTTAGTAAAGGAATATCTAGAAGTGTAATTACACTATGTACCCACTTAAGTTGTTGTATCTCTTTTTTTAAATTAATAAGATTTAAAATTGAGATATCATCAATCATACTCAATTTTGGTGTATAGGTAAGAACTAAAAATTCTTTAGCACCATATCTATCATTTATCTCGTTTAGGTATTTTAAGTCAGGATCCCCTTCAATTAATAATGTCTCAGAAGACGCATCAAGTCTAAAGTTTTTTGACTGATACCCAAAGAAACATAGGCAAATTAATAACAAAGCTAAAATAAAACTTGGTTTTTTTAAAACAGTATTTTGATAAAATTCGGCCAACATTAAATACTAGCACTTATAATTTAATTTAATTATTTTGAATATCTTTAAATTTGGTAAACATCGCTTCAAATTCTAGCATTACATTGCCAGTTGGACCATGCCTCTGTTTCTGAATTATCAATTCAGCTAAATGCGATACTTCATTCATTTTAGCTTGCCATTCTGCATGCTCTACAGTTGCTGGTCTAGGCTCTTTACCTTGTAAATAATATGCTTCTCTGTAAACAAACATCACTACATCTGCATCTTGTTCAATTGAGCCAGACTCCCTTAAGTCTGAAAGTTGTGGCTTTTTATCATCTCTTTGTTCAACTGCTCTTGAAAGTTGAGAAAGAGCTAAAACAGGAACAGACAATTCTTTTGCTAAAGCTTTTAATCCTTGAGTTATTTCTGATATTTCTTGAACCCTTCCGTTATTAGAATTAGATGCTCTCATTAATTGTATATAATCAATTACAACCATATCTAAACCATATAATCTTTTAATTCTTCTTGCCCTATTGCTTAAAGCTGCAATTGAAATTGCTGGAGTTTCATCAATATACAAAGGAAGCTCTGATATATTTTTAGAAGTTTCAATAAATTGATCAAATTGCTCCTCTGATATTTTACCTCGTCTTATATCATTTGATTTAATTTTAGATTGTTCAGCTAAAATTCTGGTTGATAGTTGCTCTGATGACATCTCAAGTGAAAAAAAAGCTATTGAGCCTTTTTCTCCATTTTCTTGGATTTTTTTTGCTGCATTAAATGCTATGTTAGTGGCTAATGCTGTTTTACCCATTGATGGTCTTCCAGCAATTATTATAAGGTCAGATTTATGCAAACCACCCAATCTATCATCTAAATCTCGTAAACCTGTTGGAACACCAACAATTCCTTCTTCGTTCTTATAAGCGTTTGATGCCATTTCAATAGTTTGCCTCATTGCTTCATCGAATTTAATTAATGACGAGTTAAAAGATCCTTTTTCCGCAAGATCGAATAAAGATTTTTCGTAATCTTCGATTATTTTTTTTCCATCTGTATTTAAATCATTAAGCTTAGCTAAATCTATTACTTCTTCAGAAATCTTAATTAATTCTCTTTTTACATATAAATCAAATATAAGTTTTGAATATTCGATAGCCTGCCTTGAAGAGGTAGAAAACTTTGTGATTTTCACTAAATATTCTGGGACATTCAAATCATCTTTCTCTTTTTCAAAATAATTTTTTAATGTAATGGGATTAGCCAAAAGACCGCCATAAATTAATTTTTCCAATGCTTCGAAAATTTTTTTATGGACTGGATCATAAAAATTTTTATTTGAAATAATTAAACTAACTTCATCAAAAATTTCATTACTCAATAAAACAGATCCTATAACTGATTGCTCTGCTTCAATATTATTTGGTAATTCATCTGCTTTATGCTTAATAATATTCAGAGATTGAGACATAAATATATGATATTTGCTAAACTCAATTATAACAAAGCTAATTATAAGTTGGGGAAAAAAATGTATAATTATTGATTTTCTTCTTGCGCAACAACTTTAATCTTAATCTGAGATTGTATTTCAGAGTGCAAATTTAAAATGACCTCAAAAGTTCCTAAAGATTTTATTTCTTTTGATAGTTGTATTAATGATGGGTTTATGTTTACGTTTTCCAAATCTTTTAAAATTTTTGAAATCTCAGTGGGTTTAACAGAACCATAAAGCTCTTTATTTTCAGTACTTAATTTTTTAATCTCAAATTCTTTATTTTTTAATTTTTCATCAATTTCTTTTGCTAGATTTTTCTTATCTTGGTCTTTTTTGTTTAATTCAGATTTAATTTTTTCAACTTCTTTTATATTTTCTTTAGACGCAAATAGAGCTTTTTTTTGTGCAATAAGATAGTTTCTTGCAAATCCTCTCTTAACTTCTATTATCTCTCCAATAGCACCAATTTTTCTTACATTTTCTAAAAGTATTATTTTCATAATTAAATTAAAGCTAAGTTTCTTGCTCTTTTAATTGATAAAGATAAATCTCTTTGTTTTTTTTGGCTAACTGAGGTAATTCTAGATGGTAATATTTTTCCGTTTTCAGAAATATATTTTTTTAATAATTTGATATTTTTATAATCAATTTTAGGTGCTCCCTTTCCAGATAAAGGACATTTCTTTTTAAATTTAAATTTTTGGTTTTGAAAAACACTAAGTTTTGAAAAATTATTTTGGTTATTTTTTTTTTTAATATTTCTTTTTTTCATAATAATAATTATTTCTTGATATTTTCGTCACTTTTTTTAAAATAGTCTGTATCTAAATCAATTCTTTTAACTTTTACAGTAAGATATCTTAATAGATTTTTGTCTATTTTTTCGTTTTTTTCCAATTCTTTTATAGTTCTACCATATCCTTCAATTTTAAAATGCAGATAATTTCCTTTCTTATTTTTCTTGATGAGGTAAGATAAATGCATTAATCCCCAACTTTCAAATTTTAAAATATTTCCATCATTACCTTCAATAATTTTAGAGTATTTCTCTTGTATCTGTTTAATTTGACTTGGAGATGTATCTTGTCTTGCAATTATTGTATGTTCGTAATAGTTCATATTATTTTCTAGAAAAATTGAGGATATACTATTATAAAATTTTAATTACAATATAAAAAAACACTTAATATATAACATTTTTTATGTTTTCAGTAATATTCCCTGGTCAAGGCTCACAAATTGTTGGAATGGGAAAAGATTTTTATCACGATTTTAGTGAAGTTAAAAATTACTTTGAAAGAGCAAACGATTTGCTAAATAAAGATTTAACAAAAATTATTTTTGAAAATCCTAACAATGAACTTGGACAAACAGAAAATACTCAACCTGCAATTTTTCTTATTAGTTATTCAATATTTAAAACTATAGAGAAAGAAACTCAATTTAATATCAAAGGTGCTAAATATTTTGCGGGACATTCATTGGGAGAATATTCAGCTTTATGCTGCGCTAATTCATTAAGCTTCGATCAAACAATAAGCTTACTAAAGTATAGAGGTAAAGCAATGCAAAATGCTGTACCTAATGGTGAAGGAGGCATGGTTGCAGTACTCGGAGCAAATATAGACAATATAAAAAAGATTTTAGAAGAGAATAAAGATAAATACTCTTGTTACATAGCAAATGATAATTCAATAGGGCAGATCGTTGTAAGCGGAAAAATTGATTCTATTGATTATTTTTCGCAAGATCTAAAAAAAAATAAAATTAAGTATATTAAACTTCCAGTAAGTGCACCTTTTCATTGTCCTTTAATGAAAAATGCTACCAATGACATGAAATCAATAATTTTAGAAACAGAATTTAAAGATCCTACACACAATATTATTTCTAACGTTACAGCCAAACCTGTATCTAACTCTGATCAAATTAAAAAGCTCTTAATCGAGCAAATTGAAAAACCTGTAAGATGGAGAGAAAGTGTTTTAAATATGATTGGTTTAGGAATTAACCAATTTATTGAGGTTGGGCCTGGTAAAGTGTTGTCTAGTTTAGTTAAAAGAATTGATAGAAATATAAATTCAAATCATATAAATATTTTAGCTGATATTAAAAACTTATCAAATGATAGATCTTAAAAATATAAATATTATACTAACTGGAGCAACAGGGGGTTTAGGAAGTTCAATACTAGAGATACTAAATAATGTTAATGCAAATATAATTGCATCGGGCACTAATTTAATCAAACTTGAAAAATTGAAAGAAAAATTTAATAAAGTTGAGTTTAAAAAATTTGATATTTCAAACCATTCAGAAATCGAAAAATTTATTGAAGAATGTAACGATTTTTTTGAAAATAAAATTGACGTACTAATAAACAACGCGGGTATAACTGCTGATAATCTTGCGATTAGAATGAAAGATGAAGAGTGGAACAAAGTAATTAATATAAATTTAACATCATCTTTTTTGTTAAGTAAGTACGCAATAAAAAAAATGTTAAAAAATAAAAGGGGAAAAATTATAAATATTACCTCTGTTGTTGGGCACACAGGTAATATTGGACAATCAAATTATGCAGCTTCTAAATCTGGATTAATTGGTATGTCTAAAAGCCTAGCTCAGGAGTATGGAAAGAAAAATATTAATATTAATTGTATATCTCCTGGTTTTATCAAGTCGGAAATGACTGACAAAATAAGCGAAGACTATAAACAAATTTTACAAAGTAAAATTTCTTTAGAACGCTTTGGTTTGCCAGAGGATGTGGCTAATGCTGTAGTATTTTTAAGTTCAAATTTATCAAATTATATCACAGGTGAAACAATTCATGTTAATGGAGGCATGTATTTTAGTTGACAAAGTAATATAAATATTTATTAAGAATTTTATTAAATAAGGAAAATATGTCAGAAGATGTTTCAAATAAAGTAAAAAAAATTGTTGCAGATCACCTTGGTATAGATGAGTCAAAGGTTACGGAAGAATCAAGTTTTATAGATGATTTAGGAGCTGATAGTTTAGATACAGTAGAATTAGTTATGGCTTTTGAAGAAGAATTTGGTTCTGAGATTTCAGATAGTGATGCCGAAAAGATCCTAACTGTAGGCGATGCTGTAAAATTTATTGAGAATAAAGCAAATTAAAAATAAAGTTCGATGTCCAGCTTTAAAAAGGGTGGAATGTTTATACTTTCTTCACCTTCTGGTGCTGGAAAAACAACGCTTGTAAAAAAAATTTCTAAAAACAAAAACTTTTTTGTCTCCATATCACATACAACTAGGTTGCCTAGGCCAAATGAAATAAATGGAAAAGATTATTATTTTATTTCAAAAAATCATTTTAAAAAATTAATAAAAAAAAATCAATTTCTAGAACATGCAAGTGTTTTCAATAACTATTATGGATCTTCAAAAAAAATGGTTATAGAAAAACTTAAACAGAATAAAAATATAATATTTGATATTGACTGGCAAGGAACAAGACAGATAAGAAATAAAAACCTTAATTATAAATTATTTACAATCTTTATCTTACCTCCAACAAAAAATGAATTATTAAACAGATTAATAAAAAGGGAAAAAAAGAATATGAAAACTGTTAAAAAGAGAATGAAAGGATTTAATAAAGATTTATCTAAATGGAAAGAGTATGATTATGTTGTTATTAACGATGATTTAAAAATTTGTTACAAAAAAATAATGCAAGTGATAAAAAAAAAGAAATTAGCTACATTTGATCGTAATTTTATTGCTAAACATGTTAAAAAATTAATGCTTTAAATCTTCATAACACTTACAAATTTCAAAATATTGATCTTTCGAAATATTTTGAGGTCTCAAACTTAAATCAATATTTAATTTTTTTGCAATAATCTGATAATCATTAAATAAAAATTTCATAGGTTTTTTTATCATTTTTCTTCTTTGGCTAAAAAAAATATTCGTTATATGTTCTAAATTTTTTGAATTAATTAATTTTTCTATTTTAGATTTCGGAGTAAGTATTATTAAAGAACTCCAAACGTTTGGTTTTGGGTAAAAGTATTTTGGATCAATATCTATAATTTTTTCACAATTCATTTTCCATGAAGTTAGAATTGACAATCTACCGTAATTTTTTGTATTCTCCTCAGCTATTATGCGATCTGCAACCTCTTTTTGAAAAATAAAAATAAATTTCTCAAATTTTTTCTTTAAATTATCTAATTTGATAAAAGAAGTTAAAAGTTTTGTAGATATATTATAAGGCAAATTACCGAAAACTTTTATAGGTTGGTCATATTTAAAAATATCGTAACAATTCAGAATATCCTTGTTTATAACGTCAATTTTAAATTCATACTTCTTTTTCAAAAAATTTGATAAATTATTGTCTTTTTCAACTACTAATAATTTTTTTGGGCTTTTCTTCAAAATCTCATTTGTTAGATTACCAGTACCTGGACCAATTTCTAAAATAATATCTTTTTTTTTAATTTTACCAGTTTCTACAATTTGAGTTAGTATTTTCTTATCATTCAAAAAATTTTGACCCAAACTTTTTTTTGGTTTCATTATTTTATAATTTTATCAATAAATTTCATCGCATATGAAAAAGATGACATATCTGAAATATTTTTACCAATCATAGCTTCATTTGGACCATGATCTGGAGAAATTCTAACAAAGGGAAGTCCAATTGTTAAATTGATTGCATTAAAATTATATAAAGTTTTTATTGGGACTAATACCTGGTCATGATACATGCCTAATACAACATTATATTTATCTATATTTTTTTTTTGAAAAAATGTATCTGCTGAGAATGGTCCATCAACACTAAATCCATATTTTTTTAAATATTTTATAGCTGGTAATATAATTTTATCCTCCTCACTAAAACTATCTATAGTTTCACAATGAGGATTTAAGCCAAGTACCGCAAATTTTGCTTTTGTTCTTAATATTTCAAGATAAAAATTATTTATTTTTTTTATATTATTTATTATTTTTATTTTACTTATGCTTTTATTAACACTTTTTAGGGGTATATGTGTTGTTAGCGGCGAAACAGAAATATTACTGTTATATATTAGCATAACTTGATTTGAAGATTTAGTTTTTTGGGCTAAATATTCAGTTATTCCTAAATAATTTTTTTTTAAAAAAGATTTTTTCGAGATAGGTCCATTAACTAATAAGCATTCATTTTTATTTTCTTTTATTATTTTTAATGCTTTAATAAAACTATTTTCAATATATTTATTTGACTTACTATCAATTTTTTTAAATATTTTTTTAAAATTGAATTTAATATTAATAATATTTAATATATTAAATTTTGCATATTTTATATCCTCGATAATATTTAGTGGAAGAGATAAATCTAATTTATTTAATTGTTTAATTAATAAACTTACATCTCCAATTAAGATTATTTTTTTTTTCGGATATTTTTTTTTCTTATAATATTTACCTATAATTTCAGAAAAAATGCTATAAGGTTCTCCCAAAACTATTATTATATATTTAATATTCACTAATTTTAGTATTTTGTTTTAGTTTTTTGTAATATAACAGTGAAAATTGATTCAGTTGCTTATCTCTTTCATATGATATCAAATCATTTAATTCTTTTTCTATATCAACTACTTCTTTCATTTCTTTTTTATCATTAATCTTCAAAAGTAAATATCCATTTGGATATTTAATTGGTTTAGTTATCTGATTTTTTTTCATGTTACCAAGAATTTTATTCAAATTATTTGATAGCATAGTTTCTTTTATCCAACCTAATTCTCCACCTATATCAGAGCTACTAGAGATGCTATATTTTGATGCAGCAGTTTTAAAATCTTTTTCTCTAATTGTATTAATTATTTTTGCATGTTTACTTATTAATTTTTCATTCTTATCAACATCAAACAAAATTTCGGACAAATTGTACTCATATTTTTTTTTATTTGATATTTTTAAAATTAATTCTTTTCTAGTTTTTTCTTTGTCAATTTTGACTGAATTATTATATTTCATATATATCAATTCATTCCATAATCCTTCATATTTCACTTTAGTTAGTAAATCTTCGAACCTGATATTATTTTTTGTCAATAAGCTCTTAAATTGCCCTTCATCCTGTACATTATACCTCAAAAAAAGATTTTTTTTCAAATTATCAATAAATTCTTCATTATTTGTATCTTTAAATAGTTTATCTAATTCTCTTTTTTTTATTAATTCCCTAATTAAAGAATTTTCAGATATTTTTATTATATCTTTTTCATTTAGTTTACTTAGGTCTGGCCTAAAAAATATTAAATAGTTTTTTTCTTTTAAAATATCAATATTTGTAATTATATCCTCACCTACCTTAAACTTTATTTTTATATCTGCTTGAACCTTAAAATTTACAAAGAAAACTAATAGAAAAATAATGAATAACTTAAATTTTGCCATGACCTTCTTTATTGTCCAACTAGTCTTCCAAAATTAGAAATTCCAAATTCAGAAAATGGGATTATCTTAACCAAAAAAGATATACTTTTATTAGGCTCTAAATTACCATCACTATAAAATGATCTGTTATAATTAAGATTTAATGACAAACAGTCAGTTTCATAAGTATAAATAAGGTCATAAAATTGCGTGAAATCATCCCTTAAATTTTTTGCTATCTCAAAGCTAATTTTATTTTCATTATCTATTTTGAAATTCGTGTTATTTTTAATATTTTCTATATTCCCTATTTCGTTATCTTCAGTATAGTAGGAAAAGCCTGTTATAATATTGTTTACTAAAAACTCTAAATTTAATTGTTCTAAATTTGAATGCTTTAGATCCCTATCATAAGAAAAAAAATAATTTGTTCTTATATTATTATTAAAATTGTAGTTTAAGCTCCCAAAAATATCAGATCTTGTTTTATCCAGCTTAGACTTAGATGGTAAATTATTATTATTATCTGGTTTTAATACGTTTGCAAATTTTAAGTCTAGTACATTTGTTCCATCAAATTCTTCTCTTTTAAACTCAAAACCCAGACTCAGGGACTCTCCTCCTTCAACTTGATAACTTGATCCAATTCTATTTAAATCAAATACACTATCATAATTTAAAATAATATTTTTCTCAGAAAGATCATCGTTGCCATTTGGACTGTATCTAATTGATGCAATTGGGGTAATATAATGATTAAATCCATCAATTTTTTTTCTCATTGGAATACTAGAGTCTAGTTTAATTATTCCAAATAAATCGTAATTCTCATCATCTTCAAAATTTGTTGAGTTATTAGAATAGTTGCTAGAATTTTTTAATAAAATATCAAAATTACTTATTAACCCTTTGGAATTAATAAAATCATTAGATTTAAATAAAAAGTCATTTGTTAATACTGTCTCTGTTACATTTGTATTATAGTTCTTATTATAACCATATGAATTAAATTCAAAAGTTCCATTATAATTTTTAGGTATATTTATTTTTCTTGAAAAATTATAATTTGGAAAGATGTATTGATATCTATCGTGATAATTTGCTGATAAATCTTCGTATACTTTAAATGAAGTACTTAAATTTGACTCATTGAAATTCCAGTTTAGATCAAAATTAGAAAGAAGAATGTCATCGTTTGTTATTAACGAAGATGTTTTAACCAGTTTATGATTTTTTAAATAATTATCTCCTTTTACATTTTGTAAATTAATTTCATAACTTCTTATCTCATCAATTTTTCCGACCTGATTATAAAACAAATGAGATTTTGTTCCCTTTTCACCAACCAGAAAACTAAAATCTGTAAGAATTTTAGAATTTTCTAATGCTTGTCTGTACTCATTTTGTAACAGGAAGCTCTTATCAGCATAGAATCTAGGGTTTAAAGTAATATCTTTATCTATAGCTATCTCTTTAAAATAAGGAAGTGTAAAAGCATTCCCAAGATTTTCAGATGTAGAGTAAGTAGGGGTCAAAAATCCAGATCTTCTTTTTACAGTGGGATCAGGGTGATTAAAATAAGGAATATAAAATACTCTATAATCAAAAATTTTTAACCAAGAGTCTTTATATTCAAAAATTTTTTTCTCTTTATCATGATTAAATTCACCTGTATTTATTTCCCATCCTCTACAATCTTTATTTTCTGTATTGCAAGTACTAAAAACAACTTTATAGACCTTCAATTCTTTATTATTTGAGTATGCACTTCTTCCTTTTAACAAAGGACTATTTAAAGGATTGCCAAAATAAGATTTTTCAAATTCTAATTTTATTTCTTTTCCTATTATCTCTTTAATTTTTAAATTTATTTGTAAATCTTCAAAAAAATATTTATTGTTATTTTTATCAGTAATTAAAGAATTTTTTGCTTTAATAATTTGATTGGATAAGTCAAAATTATATTTATCATTAAGATTGTATATATTATTTTCATCATCTTTGATTGTAGCATCTTCGGAGCCATATAAGATTTGTTTTTTTCTATCATAATAAATAGTATCTGTAGTTATTTTTAAATTGTCATTGTAACTAATAATAGTTTTTCCATAGCTAATAATTAAATCTTTGGTCCTATTATATTCTAAATAATCACTTTTAATGAGAGTTTTGTTATTATAATCTTGAAAAAATACTTGATCCTTAAAGTAAATAATATTTTTAATTTTATTGTATTCTGCTTTCTTTGAATCAATAGAAATATTTTTTGATGGTAATTGTAAATTTGAGTCATATGCTAGAAGAATTTTTCCATTCTGCTTTAGTTCAATATTTTTTGCCTCAAAATTAATCTCATCAGAAACTGCATTAAAAAAAATTAACGTAAATAGAAATAATTTTAATATAATTCTCTTAATTTTCATTTACTTTTAACATTCCTATATTGCAAACTAAAAATAATATTAACAAAGGAGTCCAAACCGATAAGTAAATTGGTAACACACCTTTGCTACCAAGAATACCTGAAAAATAGTTCAAGTAATAGACTACAACTGATAGAAAAATTCCCAATGTAATCACAAAGAAACGAGAATTAAATTTTTTTAATTTATTTATTACAATAAAACCTAATATTGTCATTATGGTATAAAATATTGGCATACTGTAAATTTTGTTTAAATGAATTTTAATATCTATATTTGAATAACCAATTTTTTGATAACTGTTTGATAATTTATGAAGTTCATAAATATTTAATGAATGCAGATTTGAAAATAAATTTGAAATTATTTCGCCATTAAAAGAGGAATTATGAACATAACTTTTTAAATTATTTCTTTTACCAGTATTTTTCAGTATTGTTACATCACTTAGTTTCCAATTTTTTGATACAATATTTGCTGTTTTAGCCATGATAGTATTTTTGTTATTAAAATATTTATCTGCTTCTGTAATGGTTATTGATCTCAATTTATTCTTTTCAAACTTTTCAGCATGAATTATATAAATATTCTCCTCAATTTCCTCTTTTATCCATAATCCATCATCCTTAACAACTGCTAAGTATTCATTAGTATTTGAAAATCTATTTTTAATATCAAGGTAACTACTTTTTAAACTTGAGGAAAATGAATAATAAAAAAGTAATAAAATTATTCCTAAAAATAAACTTAAAATACCTAAATGCAAAATAATTTTTAAATTACTTATGCCGTTAAAATTAAAAATTTCTATTTCTTTTCTATCGTTTAAGTTTAAGTAAAAAAATTTAACCGCTATCAAAAAAATGAAAGGGAAAATTTCATACATCAATGATGGTGCATTCAGTAAAGAAAGATAAATCGAATAATAAATTTCTGTATTATACTTTTCAACAAATTTAACCTCTTCGAAAAAATTAATTAAAAAAGTGACACAAAAAAATACTAAACTGGTCAAAACAAAAAATTTTAAAAATAATAAATAAATGTATGCTTGATATTTCTTAATACTCATAAATGCTTAATTTTAAAATTAGTTTTAATTAAAATAAAAAGATAAAAGATTAATATAAATAAAACCGGTAAAAAAAAGAAGACTAATTCAATTATCGTTGAAAAGAATAAAAACTTATAGCTTAATTCTGAAAATATAATGACACCAAAACCTAATAAAAATAAAAATGATTTATAATAATTTGAAAAAAAAATTATTTTTGATTTTAATATTATTAATGAACTTAATAATGACAATATTATTATGTATAAAGGATTTATTGCTCTTTTGAATAACTCCTCATATATATTCTTTACTAAAAAAGAGTTATTTAAACCGCACCTCATCTTACTATCTTTTCTTTGATCTATAAATTTAAATAAACAATTTATTAAGAAAAAAGTTTCTGTTTCATTTAATTTCTTCTCTTTTCTTGTTTTTGAATTTAAATCTTCGAGTTCGTAACTGGTTTCTTTAAATCCTAAATTGAAACTTCCGCTATTAGTTATGTTTGTGATTTTACCATCAATTAATTTAAAACTAAATCCACTTTCAGTTTTAAATAGTTTGCCACTATTTGCTGTAATAATTTTATTTTCAGTATTATCTATTTTTTCTTTTATGTATATTCCTTTTAACTCACCCTCTTTAGTATACTCATCAATAAATATAGTTAAATTTTTCATAATACTTGAAAATTTTTTTTGCTCTATTAATTTTGGAAAAAATTCTATTGAGGAATTTTTTAAATATTGCTGTTGTAAATTTTGTGTATATGGAACAATTATTAAATTTAGAAAAAGTTGAAGCAACATAAAAAAAATTGATAACTTTCCGATAAAATTAATAAAAGAAATTTTTTTTATACCATTTGTCCAAAATATTAAAATTTCATTATTATCTTGATATTTACTTAGGACTACAAATAGAGTTAAGAAATAAGTAAATAATAGTAATTTACTAAATATTTTTGGGATATTGAGACTTGTGTATATAAAATATACTTTTATTCCATGACCTTGCTCAGACACAATATCTAAAAGATTAACTCCCTGAAAAACACATACGATCATGGTTATTGCAAGAGTAGATAGTAAAAAAAATACTAAAATATCCAAAGATAATTTACGAAATATTAATTTATTCATTGAAATTATAAATTTAATAAATATACAACATTATCTATTAAATAATTCAAAAAAATGAAGCTAAAATTAGATTTTGTAAATAAAGTTCCCAAAGAAGCTAAGGATAATGAGATTATTTTAGTAAAAGATAAGGCTACCAAAAATAAAATACTAAAATTATTAAATAAATCATTGTTTACCAATAAATTATTTATCGAGAAAAAATTCTTTACTCAAAACATAAAAGATAAAAATTATATTTTTGTAAATTGTATGAATTGCAAAAAATCACTAGATTATGAGAAAATTGGTTCACAATTGTATGTTTTTTTAAAAGTTAACAAAATCGATAAAACATTTTTAGCATCAAATTCATCAAATTTATCAAGCGTTCAATTGGAAAAGTTTTTACATGGTGCACAGTTAAAATCTTATGAATTTAATCTTTATAAAACAGACAAAGCAAAGAATGAAACTAATTACTTTTATGTAGTTGGAGATAAATCTAAAAAATCTAATTTGTTCAGAAATAAGTTGAATTCACTTTTAGAAGGAGTCTTTTTAACCAGAGATCTTGTATCTGAGCCAGGAAATGTTCTTCATCCAGACGAATATGCTAAGAGAATAGCAAAATTAAGAAAGTTTGGATTAAAAGTTACAATCTATGACCAAAAAAAATTAAAAAAGATGGGTATGAATGCTTTATTAGGTGTAGGTCAAGGAAGTGTTAGAGGGTCATATTTAGTAACAATGGAGTGGAATGGTGCAAAAAATAAATCTAAACCGTTAGGGTTTGTTGGTAAAGGTGTATGTTTTGATACTGGGGGTTATTCGTTAAAACCTGCAAAATTTATGGAAGATATGACATATGATATGGCTGGATCAGCCACCGTAGTTGGTTTAATGAAGACTCTTGCTCTTAGAAAATCAAAAATTAATGCTGTTGGTGTGGTAGGTCTTGTAGAAAATATGGTAAGCGGAGATGCTCAAAGACCCGGTGATATTGTAAAATCTTACAGTGGAAAAACTATTGAAATTCTGAATACAGATGCAGAAGGTAGATTAGTTTTAGCTGATGCATTAACATTTACTGAAGAAAAATTTAAGCCTCAATTTATAATTGATCTAGCAACATTAACTGGAGCCATAATTGTTTCTCTTGGCTCTGAATATGCTGGTTTATTTTCAAATAATGATAAATTATCAAAGCAATTAATTGAAGCGGGAGAAAGTGTTGAGGAAAAACTTTGGCGTATGCCTTTAAATGAAAACTTCGATAAATTAATAAATTCTAAAAATGCGGATATGCAAAACATTAATTATGTTGGTGGTGCTGGTTCTACAACAGCCGCGCAGTTCTTACAAAGATTTATTTTAAATAAAACTCCCTGGGCTCACTTGGATATTGCAGGTATGGCATTTTCAAAATATGGAGGTGCATTAAATTCAGGCGGAGCAACTGGTTATGGTGTTAGATTGTTGAATAAATTAATAGAAGATAATTATGAGTAATATTGAGCAAACTCTTTCAATAATTAAGCCAGATGCAGTTGAGAGAAATCTTCAAGATCAAATTAAACAAGAATTTACAAATAAAGGTTTTAAAATAATTAAAGAAAAAAAAATTCATATTTCTAAAGAGGAAGCTGAAAGATTTTATAAAGTCCATGAATCTAAGCCATTTTATAATGATCTTTGCGCTTATTTATCTTCTGGTCCCATAATAGTTATGACTTTACAGAAAGAAAATGCAGTAATGGATAACAGAAAATTAATGGGGGCAACAAATCCTGTGGATGCAGAAGAGGGGACATTAAGGAAAAAATATGGTATTTCAATTGATAAAAACTCTGTTCATGGCTCAGACAGTCTAGAAAATGCTAAAATTGAATTAGATTTTTTTTTTAATAATTAGTTAACAATTTTATAATCGCTTTTGAGTATATTTTGTGCTCGATTTTTAAAACCTTTTTTTTTAAAGTTTTCTCATTATCTGATTTTAAAATTCTAACTTTTTCTTGAATTATAATTTTCCCAGAATCTAATTTGTCATTCACAATATGAACTGTAGCCCCAGAATATTTATCTTTATTTTTTATTGCTTTATTGTGTGTATTTAATCCTTTATATTTTGGTAATAGGGATGGATGAATATTAATTATAGGGCTTGAGAATTTTTTAATAAATTTTTTTGATAGTATTTTCATAAATCCAGCTAAACAAATTAAATCAATCTTATTTCTATTTAGCAATTTCAATACACGATTTTCAAAATTTCTTTTATTAGAATACTTTACATAATAATTTTTTATTTCCGATTTACTTGCTATCTTTAATCCTTTAACATTAAAATTATTTGAAATAACTAAATCAATTTTAAATAATGAATTTTTTTTTTTTGAATGATTTATTAGCGATTTAAGGTTGCTACCTCTACCACTAATAAATACTGCTATTTTTTTCTTTACCAAGAGATTTTTCCGCTCAATTTTACTTTATTAAAATTTTTCGTAATTTTCCCTATAACATACGGCCTATATTCTTTTGGAAAAAACTTAATTATTTTCTGAAAGTTATAAGGTTTAATTATTAAACAAAATCCTATTCCACAATTAAAAGTTTTCAACATTTCTTTTTCACTTACACCTTTACTTTTTAACCATTTAAAAATTTTTAAGGTTTTTACTTTCTCTAAATAAATTTCAGCACAATATTTTTTAGGAATTACTCTTTTGATATTATCTTCTAATCCACCACCTGTAATATTTGCACACCCACTTATATATTTTCTTTTAAGTAACTCTAAAACAGGTTTTACATAAATTTTTGTAGGCTTTAGTAATTCTTTTTTTAAATAAGAATTTTTTTTTAAATTGATCTTTTTTTTTTTTAAAATATGTCTCACTAAAGAAAACCCGTTAGAATGAAGCCCACTGGATGGCACAGCCACAACTAAATCTTTTTCTCTTATTTTGTTTATAAGTATTTTATCTTTTTCAACTAATCCTATTGAGAAACCAGCTATATCAAATTTTCCTTTAGTGTACGTTCCTGGCATTTCAGCAGTTTCTCCACCAACTAAATCACAATCAGCTAATTTGCATCCTTTAATAATACCTTTAATAATATTTTTTAACTTTTTCGTATTTATTTTTTCAATTGATATATAATCTAGAAAAATTATTGGTTTCGCGCCTTGCACAATAAGATCATTTACGCACATTGCCACCAGATCAATCCCGATAGTATCAAATTTGTTAAGTTGATTTGCAACTTCAATTTTAGTCCCAACTCCATCAGTACTAGTTACAAGATAAGGATTTTTTAGATTATTAGGTAGTTTTGTTAGAGCTCCAAATCCTCCAATATTCTTAAATTCACCACTTTTTTTTGATTTTTTTGTA
>CEWK01022119.1_pt1 | contig 16849 bp, 1 predicted proteins | sample 531431 | NCBI WGS metagenome assembly CEWK01 (sample SAMEA2623059, study PRJEB7988) | marine metagenome | isolation source: saline water (ENVO:00002010), including
GTAACCAAAAGCAAATGATTTATCATGAGCAACAAAACTAATAGCAACATCAGCTGCTGCATCAGCTTCTGAATTTTCTAATTTTAATAAAGCATTATTATCTGTATTAGCTCCACCAGTTAATGTACAAACAGGATTAGCTGAATCATAAGTTGCAGTAATTGGACCTGCTGTAGATGTGAAACCAGAAGCTGATGTTGTTAAACCAGCGCTAGATACTCTAAGTTTTTCTGCTGCAGATGCTCCTCCTTCCATTAATTTCAATACAAAATCAAAATCTTCTTGACCTGATGTAACATCAGTAGTAAGTGCCTCTAGAATCATACCTTTTTCATTATTATCAGCAGAAGTTTCTACTATGAAAGCAATATCACTTCCTATACCTGCAGCTGGAGTTCCACTTGTAGTATGTGTTAAGTTTAATAATTCTTTTATTCCGTTAGTAGCACTTGTAGTGGCTGACAATATAATACCAGTATCTGCATTATGAGTAATTGTTACTTCTTGGTCATCACCCATATAAATTTTAGCGGCATCATTTAGATATAATCCTAACCACTCTGCTGAACTAGATCCAAGATTAGCTCCTCCAGATGATGCTGGTATTATTCCACCTGAAAATAATCCATAACCACCACTTATTATATTTCCAGCAGTTCCAATACCTCCTGCAGAAACTAATGAGCCTGTTGTTGTTGATGTAGATGGGGTAGTAGCAGTAATTTTAACTTGTTGATTTGAGTCAATTGTTAATGCAGTTGTGGTTCCCATAGTTGAACCAACACCTAATTCTAATTTATCACCACTATTATCTAATCCTACTCTATAATCAATAGCATTACCATCAAATACTAACATAGTATCTTCTTCTCCAGCATCTCCTATTGTTAATTTTGGTGTAGTACCTTTAATGACAACTCCATTACTACCTACATTCATGTTTATGCTTCCATCTGAAGTTAAATCTAATACACCATCAGAAGATTGTTGTATATGTGTACTTGAATCACCAAAAGCTAATTTATCGGTATTACTTACTAATAATTGATTAGAGCTATGAGTTAAAACAACAGGATCTGTGCTTCCAAATGTAAGAGAACTATAATCTCCTAATGTCATGCTTCCTGCTATAGATACATTTGAACTATCACATGTAATTGCTGTTGTTGTTCCTGATTTAATTAATAAATTACTACTGCTATTTGTTAACGATCCAAATGTTGTTCCATCATTTTTTAATATGATGTCGGAACCGCTTGCATCTAATACAATATCTGTTTCTGAATTTAATGTTATAGTTCCATCTGATACTAATTGTAAATCAGCATCTGCAGATTGATATATGTATGTACCAGAGTCACCAAATGCTAATTTATCGCTTCCACTTATCAATAATTCATTAGTTCCATGAGTTAATGTAACAGGATTTGTTGTACCAAATGTCATTATAGTTCCATCTTCAGGTAATGTTAAATTACCAGCACTTGTAACTCTTATTCTTTCAGCAGCAGCAGATCCACCTTCCATCAATTTAACAACAAAATCAAAATCTTCTTGACCAGATGTAACATCGGTGGTTAATGCTTCCAAAATCATACCTTTTTCATTATTTCCTGCTGCAGTTTCTACTGTAAATGCAATATCAGTCCCAATACCAGCTGCAGGAGTTCCACTGGTAGTATGAGTCAAATTTAATAATTCTTTAATTCCATTTGTAGCTGCAGTATTAGAAGACAATGTAATACCTGTATCAGCATTATGTGTTAATGATACATCTTGATCATTACCCATGTAAACTATGCCACCATCGGCAAGATATAAGTCAGACCATCCTGAAACATCACTACCTAAAGCTGCTCCATCTTGAATATCTGGTTTAATCACTGTATTTGCAATAATTGTATTTGAGGTCAATATATTGATTCCATTAATATCTTTACTAGTATCTACTATTAATGCTTTGCTAGCAGATGCTGTACCTGCTGTTGTAGAATCAATTGCTGACAATTCAGATTCTGAAAATGTAAAACTTCCAACAGTTAACGAACCTGCTATAGTAACGTCAGCTCCACTAATTGAAATTGCAGTAGTAGATGTTGATCCTGATTTAATTACTAATTCTCCAGAACTATTTGATAACACACCAAATGTTGTACCGTTATCATCTAATGAAATATCATTTCCATTTGCATCTAATTTAATATCAGAATTTGCATCTATAATAATATTGTTATCACTAACTAAAGCTAAATCACTACTATTGTATTGATAAATATAAGTATTTATGTCACCAAATGCTAATTTGTTAGCACTATTAATTAATAATCTGTTAGTACTATGTGTTATACTTACTGGATTACTTGTTCCAAATTTTAATATAGAATCATCTGCAGTTAAATGCAAATCATTTGAAATTGTAACTTTTTCAGAACTGTCAGTAGTATCTATTGCTAATATTCCAGTTTTTCCTGGAGCATCAAATGTAATTGATGCTGAACTATTGTCTGTTAATGTAACAATTCCATTGAATGTCATTTCATTTATTGATGGATTAGTTAAAGTTTTGTTTGTCAAGGTATCAGTTGTTGCTTTACCAACTAATGTATCATTAGATTCTATAGGTAAAGTTAAGACATACGAAGATCCGACGGTTGCAGGAGCTGTAATAGTTACTGTATTATTACCATTGTCAGAATCTTCATAAAAGTCTAAGTGACCAGGACCTGTGGCTCCATCTTTTACTGCTATTGTTCCCTGTATAACTGGATCTGTTAATGTTTTATTAGTCAAAACATCTGTTGTTGTTTTACCAACAAGTGTATCAGTTGCATTTGGAAATGTTATAGTTCTATCACTTGTATCTGAACTAACCTTAAAAATAGTATTAATACCTGAGGCAGTTTCATCAAAATCAAATGCTAATGTTCTATCACTATTTGTTGTTAATTTAACAACTCCAGTTCCTTTAGCATGTAAATTTAAATCAATATCTGTGTCATCACCTGTAGCACTAATAGTTGGACCATTACTAGTTGCTGCATTAGCAACTGTAATCTCATTTACTGCAGTTGTTGTTTGAGAAAATTTAATTAATTCAAGCCCAGCTGCATCTGCAATAAATCCAGTATCAGCAAATTTAGGAGCTGTTAAAGTTTTGTTAGACAATGTTTGACCGTTGTTAATACCTACTAATGTAGTGTTTGCATTAGGAAGTTTTACAGTTCTACTTCCAGATACTAATTCTGTAGATAATGTTAATGTACCAGCATCTAATTTAGACGCAACATCAAATTTTAATAATCTATCTGAATTGGAAGTAATTATAACGTTACCGTCACCTTTTGATTCTAAATTTAAATCGATATTTGTATCACCGCCAGTTGTACTAATTGTAGGTCCGCTACTTGTAGCTGCGTTGGCAACCGTTATTTCGTTGACTGCAGTTGTTGCTTGAGAAAATTTAATTAGTTCAAGTCCTGAAGCATCAGCTATGTATCCATTATCAGCAAATTTTGGAGCTGTTAGTGTTTTGTTTGTTAAATCATCTGTAGTAGCTTTTCCAACTAATGTATCACTACTTTCAACAGGTAATGTTAACGTGAATGATGAAGATATTTCACCTGAAGGAGCAGATAATGTAATTGTATTTGCTCCAAAATCTGAATCTTCATAAAAATCTAAATGTCCTGGACCTGTATCTCCATCTTTAATTGCAATTGTTCCTTGGATAGTAGGACTAGTCAATGTTTTATTAGTAAGATCATCAGTAGTATCTGTTCCTACTAATGTTGTTGCACTAGTAGGTAATGTAATAGCACTTCCGGCATTTGTAATATTTACAGTTCCAGTTCCTTTTGATTGAATGTTTAATCCAACTGCAGCATCATCACCACTAGCTGCAATTGAAACAGCATTTCCTGTTGCAGAATTTTTCATAGTAATTTGGTTAACTGCTGAATTAGATTGATCAAATATTAAAATTTCAGCTCCACTTGCATCTGCAATGAATCCATTGTGAGCAAATTTAGGTTCTGTTAGTGTTTTATTTTCTAAAGTATTTGTTGATGAAGCTGTAAGAAAACTTCCTCCGGCATCTGGAAGTGTAATTGTAATATCGGAAGTGATTGCTTCTGGAGCTTTAAATATAATTTTATTAGTACCATTATCAGAATTTTCAAAAAATTCTATGAAACCTGCACTTGTATTACCATTTTTTATTTTAATTGAAGCGTCTGTTATTAAAGCAGTTCCAATAATAGTTGGGTTATCCAAAGTTTTGTTAGTTAAAGTTATTGTACTAGAATCTGTTGCAGCTGTAAATGCAGTTTGTCCATTTATTTTTATAACACCTGTACCTTTTGTTACTAAATTAATATCTATATCGGTATCATCACCATCAGCAGTTATAGATGGTGCAGAACTTGTGGCATTATTTGCTATCTTTAAGTGATTAACAGCACTCGCATCTCCGATAGAAAAAGTTAAAAATTCATTACCATTTGGATCAACAATTTTACCTCCATCAGCTATTTTTGGGGCTGTCAATGTTTTATTAGTTAAGGTTACTGTTGAACTTGCAGTAATAACTTCAGAACTGTTAATTAATACATTTCCACTTCCTTTGGCACTAAGGTTAAGATCAATATCAGTTTCATCTCCATCTGCTTCTATAGTTGGTCCGTTTGTAGTTGCAGCATTGCTAACCTTCAAGTTATTAATAGCAGATCCAACTGTAGCAAATTTAATCATTTCTTCTCCGTTAGCATCAGCTATAAATCCACCATTAATAAATTTAGGTTCAGTTAGTGTTTTATTACTTAGTGTTTGTGTTGTATCGTTACCAACTAATGAAGTTGATGCATCTGGGAATGTTAAGATTCTATCAGATGTGGTTGAGCTAACTTTAAAAATTGTATTAATACCAGTTGCTGTTTCATCAAAGTCAAATGCTAAAGTTCTATCAGTATTTGTTGTTAGTTTAACTACCCCAGAACCTTTAGCATGTAAATTCAAATCAATATTTGTATCGTCACCAGATGATTTTATAATAGGTCCAGAACCTGTATCAGAATTATTTATTCTTAAATAATTAACAGCAGCACTTGACCCAAAGAAGTCTAGTAATTCATTTCCACTTGGATCTGATATAATACCATTAGCATTTGAACCAGAACCAGTTAATTTAATTGATTCGGAGCTAAAAGAATTTGCTGCTACTAGTCCTGCATTAGATATTGAAATTGCGGATCCTGATGATAAACTACCTATTGTACCAGAATCTGGTATTCTTAAATTACCAGAAATATCTACATTAGCACCATCTAATGTAATTCCTATTGTAGGAGTTGTACCCGACTTGATTACTAATTCTCCTGAACTTTGAGAAAATGCTCCGTATGTTGTTCCATTATCTTTCAACATGATTTCTTCGCCATCTGCATCTAATACGATATCTCCTGCTGAATCAAGTGTTACAGTAGTACCAGCAATTGTGTTAGTACCATCTGCAGAAATGCTTATGTTTGCAGCTGCAGCAGCAGTATCTACTGTTTGAATAGTTAATGCACCATTATCAGCAACAGTTAATGTAGCTGTATCATTTGTTGATCCAGTCATAGTAATAGATTTATCATTAATAACAATATTATCAACTGTTATTTGTTCAAAAGAAGAATCTCCTGTTGATGTTATTGCACCAGATCCAATAGTACCCAAACTTGATATATTTTTACTTGAATCAAGAATTAATGCTTTACTTGCAGATGCTGTACCTGCTGTAATACCATCAACTAAATTTAGTTCAGATGCTGTGGATGTTACTGTTGTTCCATTTATTGCTAATGATGATACATCAACTAATCCTGTATTAGAAATGTTTATAGCACCAGGAATAGTAGAACTTCCAATATCACCTGAATCAGGTATTATTACATTACCACCCATGTGTAAGTCACCTGCAATACCAACTCCTCCAGCAGTCACTAATGAACCACTAGTTGAACTTGTTGATGAAGTTGTAGCTGTAATTTTTACTTGTTGGGCAGAATCAATAGTCATGGCAGTTATAGTTCCCATAGATGAACCAACACCTATTTCTAATTTATCAGAACTATTATCTAATCCTACTCTATAATCAATTGCATATCCATCAAATACCAACATTGTATCTTCTTCACCAGCATCGCCTATAGTTAATTTTGGATTAGATCCTTTAATTAATACACCGCTACTTCCTACATTCATATTTATACTTCCATCAGAAGTTAAATCTAATACACCATCGGAAGATTGTTGTATATATGTGCCGTTGTCACCAAAAGCTAGTTTATCAGAACCGCTAATTAATAATTCATTAGTTCCATGAGTTAATGTAACTGGGTCAGTTGTACCAAATGTCATTACTGTTCCATCTTCAGGTAATGTTAAATTACCAGCGCTAGTAACCCTAATTCTTTCAGAAGCAGAAGCTCCTCCTTCCATTAATTTAACAACAAAATCAAAATCTTCTTGACCTGATGTAACATCTGTAGTTAAAGCTTCTAAAATCATACCTTTTTCATTGCCAGCAGTAGTTTCTACTGTAAAGGCAATATCAGTTCCAATACCTGCTGCAGGAGTTCCACTAGTAGTATGTGTTAAGTTTAATAATTCTTTTACTCCATTACTGGCATCAGTAGTAGCTGATAATGTAATTCCAGTATCAGCATTATGAGTAATTAATACATCTTGATCACTACCTAATTTTATTATACCACCGTCAGCAAGATATAAGTCAGCCCAACCAGAAGCATCACTACCTAATGATGCACCATCATTTGCTGATGGTAAAATATTTCCAGTTGAAACTATTGTACTGGAAAATGTAGTTGATCCTGATATACTTACTGTTGTATCTGAAACAACTGATAATACTCCGTCAGATGATTGATTGATATATGTTCCAGAGTCACCAAATTGTAACTGTTTAGAACCATTTAATATTAGACCTGTATCTGGAACATGAGTTAATGTTACATCTTGATCGTCTCCAAATTTAATTATTGAAGAATCTCCAAGATAGAGATCTGCCCATTCTGCTGTTGCACTACCTAACGATGATGAAGCTAAAGTACCTGGTAAAATGTTACCAACAGTAGTCAAATCTCCAGAACTAGTAACTCTTATTCTTTCAGCAGCAGCTGATCCGCCTTCCATTAACTTGACAACAAAATCAAAATCTTCTTGACCTGATGTGACATCAGTAGTTAATGCTTCTAAAATCATACCTTTTTCATTATTGTCAGTAGCAGTTTCTATTGTAAAGGCAATATCAGTTCCAATACCTACTGCAGGAGTTCCACTAGTTGTATGAGTCAAATTTAATAATTCTTTGATTCCATCGGTTGCATCTGTAGAAGAAGATAATGTAATACCTGTATCAGCATTATGAGTAATTTTTACATCTTGATCATTACCAAGACTTATTGTACCACCATCAGCTAAGTATAAATCAGACCAACCAGATGTACTACTACCTAATGATGCACCATCATTTGCTGATGGTAAAAGATTACCTGTAGAAGTTAATGTAGTACCAAATGTAATTGCACCTGTAACATATAAATTACCTGACATTTTTACTTCTTCTGATCCATCTGTAGTATCAATAACGAGTAAACCAGTTTTTCCCGGAGCATCAAATGTAACTGAAGCTGAACTATTATCAGTTAATGTTATAATACCATTTAAAGCCATTTCATTTACAGTAGGATTTGTTAATGTTTTGTTTGTTAATACATCTGTTGTAGTCTTACCAACTAATGTATCAGTTGTATCTGGGAATGTTATACTTCTATCTGCAGTAGAGTTTATAATTAATGTTGTATCAGCGTTAACACTTGATCCATCAAAATCAAAAGCTACTGTTCTATTACTATTAGTTTTAAACTTCACTACACCATCACCTTTAGCATGTAAATTTAAATCGATATTTGTATCATCACCTGTGGCACTAACAATAGGACCTGATCCAGTTGCAGCATTTGTAATTGTAATTTCATTTACAGCAGTTGATGTTTGAGAGAATTTTACTAATTCTAATCCTGATGCATCTGCAATAAATCCATTATCAGAAAATTTTGGAGCAGTTAATGTTTTATTTGATAATGTTTGAGCCAGGTTATGTATTACAACATCACCATCATTTCCTCCTAAATCAGGGAAAGAAGCAGATGCATCAGATGTTTGATTATTAGTTCCCACAATCAAACTATTATTAAAAAATCCAATTGTACCGCCTACATTTAAATTTCCTGTTATTGCTGTTCCACCTGTTACTAATAATGAACCTGTTGTTCCATTTGTTGAAGCTTGATCAGCTGATAAACTTACAACTCCTGATGAACTGATTGAAATAGCGTCAGAATCACCTGTTGAACCAATAGTTCCTCCATTTGCAACAGTAACATTACCTTCTAAATTTGCTTTTAATGTACCCTGTGTTCCTGAAAATGTACTAGTATTATCAGTAGCATCAGGAATAAATAAAAATTTAGAATCTGTTTTATCGAAACCAAAAAATCCTAATTTATTAGTTCCAGCAACATCATACTTAAATTTAATACCTCTATCAAAGTTGTCTGCATTTCCATCACTACCAATTTCGATAACTGGATCAACAATATTAATATTAGTTGAATTTACAGTAGTAGTAGCACCAGTTACTGTTAAATTACCTTGAATTTGTACAACACCACTTCCATTTGGATTTATGTTAATATTTCCATCAGTTCCGTCCTCAATAGTTATTGTACCAGTAGTAGAATTACCTGTTTGTAAGATCAAATCATTATCTCCTGATGAAGAGAGAGTAGCATTAGCTGCTCCTGTACCGACAACAATATTACCACTTCCTTTTGGTACCAAATTTAAATCAATATTACTATCATCACCTGATGAACTAACAGTAGGTGCAAAAGTAGTTGCTGCATTTTTAATAGTTATCTCATTAACTGCACTATTAGATTGGTCAAAAATTAATATTTCTGCACCACTAGCATCTGCTATAAATCCACTATTTGCAAATTTTGGAGCAGTTAAAGTTTTATTAGTAAGAGTATCTGTTGTTGCTTTGCCTACTAAAGTATCATTAGCATCAGGCATTGTTAGAAGTTTAGTTGACGAGGGTTTCAATGAAGCAATAATTGGAGTTGTTAAAGTTTTGTTAGTAAGAGTATCTGTAGTAGCTTTTCCAACTAATGTATCATTACCTTCAATAGGTAAAGTTAAAGTAAAATCAGATGCAATAGTATCTGGAGCAGATAATGTAATTGTATTTGTACCACTATTAGAATCTTCATAAAAGTCTAAGTGTCCTGGTCCTGTAGTTCCATCTTTTATTCCAATTGTACCTTGTATAATTGGATCTGTTAAAGTTTTATTTGTTAAATTATCTGTTGTTGCCTTTCCTACTAGTGTATCAGTTGCATTTGGAAATGTAATAGTTTTATCACTTGTATCTGAGCTAACCTTAAAAATAGTATTAATACCAGAAGCTGTTTCATCAAAATCGAAAGCTAATGTTCTATCAGAATTTGTTGTCAACTTAACAACTCCAGATCCTTTTGCATTTAAATTCAAATCAATATTTGTGTCGCCACCTGTTGCACTAATAATTGGACCAGTAGTAGTAGCAGCATTAGCAACTGTAATTTCATTTACAGCTGTTGTTGTTTGTGAAAATTTTATTAATTCAAGCCCAGAAGCGTCTGCAATAAATCCATCATTAGCAAATTTAGGTTCTGTCAATGTTTTATTTGTTAAAGTATCTGTAGTTGCTTTTCCAACTAATGTATCATTGGCTTCAATAGGTAATGTTAATGTAAAATTAGATCCAATAGTTGCTGGTGCAGATAAAGTAATTGTGTTAGTGCCATTATTGGAGTTTTCATAAAAATCTAAATGACCAGGTCCAGTGTTACCATCTTTAATTGCAATTGTTCCTTGAATTACTGGACTTGTTAAAGTTTTATTAGTTAAAATATCAGTAGTTGCTTTACCAACTAATGTATCATCAGATTCTTTAGGTAAAGTTAAAATATAAGATGTTTCAACGCTTGCAGGAGCTGTAATAGATATTGTATTTGTACCATTAGTTGATGTTTCAAAAAAGTCTAAATGACCAGGTCCTGTTGCACCATCTTTGATTCCAATAGTTCCTTGAATTACAGGACTTGTTAATGTTTTGTTTGTTAAAATATCTGTTGTTGTCTTACCAACTAATGTATCATTTACTTCTGGTAAATAAAGAGTTGTATTAGAAGTTAAAGATTCAGCTACAGTTAATGTAGTATAATTAGTTCCATTTGTTGAATTTTCATTAAATCTTAAATAACCAGAACTGGTTGATCCATTAGAAATTTGTGTTGATGCATTTAATATACCATCTGTAATTGTTTTATTTGTTAATTCATCTTTTGTTGCTTTACCTACAAGTGTATCAGTTGCATTTGGAAATGTAATAGTTTTATCACTTGTATCTGAACTAACCTTAAAAATAGTATTAATACCAGTGGCTGTTTCATCAAAATCAAATGCCAAAGTTCTATCAGAATTTGTTGTTAATTTTACAACTCCTGATCCTTTGGCATGTAAATTTAAATCAATATTTGAATCATCACCTGTTGCACTCATAATTGGACCATTAGTAGTAGCAGCATTAGCAATAGTAATTTCATTTACAGCAGTTGATGTTTGAGAGAATTTAATTAATTCGAGTCCAGCAGCATCTGCAATAAATCCTGTATCAGCAAATTTAGGTTCTGTTAATGTTTTATTTGTTAAAGTATCTGTTGTATTTTTACCAACTAATGTATCACTAGCTTCAATTGGTAATGTTAATGTATAATTGGATCCAATAGTAGCTGGTGCTGATAAAGTAATTGTATTAGTGCCATTGTCTGAATCTTCATAAAAGTCCAAGTGTCCTGGTCCAGTATTTCCATCTTTAATTGCAATAGTGCCTTGTATAACAGGGTTTGTTAATGTTTTGTTTGTTAAATTATCTGTTGTTGCCTTACCTACAAGAGTATCAGTTGCATTAGGAAATGTAATTGTTTTATCACTAGTATCTGAACTAACCTTAAAAATCGTATTAACACCAGAAGCTGTTTCATCAAAATCAAATGCTAATGTTCTATCACTATTTGTTGTTAATTTAACAACACCTGTTCCTTTAGCATGTAAATTTAAATCTATACTATTATCATCTCCTGTTGCACTGATAGTTGGTCCGTTACTTATAGCTGAATTTGCAATTGTAATTTCATTAATTGCTGTTGTTGTTTGAGAGAATTTAATTAATTCAAGTCCAGCTGCATCTGCAATAAATCCATTATCAGCAAATTTTGGTTCAGTCAATGTTTTGTTAGTCAATGTTTGTGAAGCTGTATTTGATGTTAATGTATCATCAACATTAGGGAATTTTAATGTCTTTGATCCATTAATGTCATTTAGACCTAAAGTAAGTGTGCCTGCATTTGTTTTATTTGCAACGTCAAATTTAAGTAATCTATCAGAATTAGATGTTATTATTAAATTTCCAGATCCTTTTGATTCTAAATTAAAATCAATATTAGTATCATCACCGGTTGAACTTATTTTAGGTCCATTACTTGTGGCAGCATTTGTAATTGTAATTTCATTGATTGCAGATGTTGTTTCAGAAAATTTAATTAATTCAAGTCCATTTGAATCTGCAATAAATCCATCATTTGCAAATTTTGGTGCTGTTAATGTTTTATTAGTTAATGTTTGAGTAGTATTATTACCAACTAAATTTGTAGTAATATCAGGAAGAGTAACTGTAATATCTGAAGTTGAAGCTCTTCCAATTAATGTTATTGAATTAGTACCATTAGAAGTTGATTCATAAAATTCTATAAATCCAGCTCCAGTAGTTCCATTTTTAATAGAAATACCTGCATTAAAAACATCTTTAGATGAGTGAGTTCCAATATCAGAAAATGTATGATTTCCAGAAAATGTCCCTGAAACTGAACCACTATTTATTGTCGGACTTGTTAATGTTTTGTTTTTTAATGTTTCGACAGTAGTTCTACTTACTAATGTATCATCTATAATTGGCAATATTAATGTATTACTTGTTGTTAAACTTGCTGAAGTAATTACTCTTGTATAAAGAGTACCCAAGTCAGAATCAGCAAAAAAGTCTATAAAACCTCCTGATGTAGCTCCATTTTTTACTGAAAGACCAGCGTTAAATATATCTTGAGAATCATGAGTATTAACTCCAGTGAATGTTGGAGTACCTGCAACTGTACCACTAATTGTCATTGATGCACCATTTATTATTGCATTAGTAATTGTTTTATTTCTTAAAGTATCTGTTGTATTTCTACCAACTAATGTATCATTTGCAGCAGGTAAATTTAATGTGTAGTCTCCATCTAAATCTTCAGATCCAATAATTGTAATTTTATTATTTCCTGTATTTGATGTTTTTTCATAAAATTCTATAAATCCAGCAGAGTTCACTCCATTTTTAACAGAAATACCTGCATTAAAAATATCAAGAGCATTATGAGATCCAACTCCACTATAAGTTGGTGCACCAGAAAAAGTTGATGATAATGCTGCTCCATTAATAGTAGGAGTTGTTAAAGTTTTATTTGTTAATGTATCTGTAGTATCTCTACCAACTAAAGTATCAGTTGATACCGGTAAAGTTAATGTAATATCATCAGACAATGTTCCTTCACCAATTAATGTTGTTTTATTAGTTCCATTATTACTATCTTCAAATAATTCAATAAAACCAGCTGATGTAGAACTATTTTTAACTGTAATACCAGCATCAAATATATCTAATGCACTATGAGTAACAACTTGACTAAATGTTGGATTTCCTGATAATGTTCCTGAAAATGCTGCACCATTAATAGTTGGTGTTGTTAATGTTTTATTTGTTAATGTATCTTCAGTAGCTCTACCAACTAATGTGTCAGTTGTTATTGGTAATGTTATTACAAGATCTACATTATTAGTATCCGCTTGACCAATTAAAGTTGTTTTGTGTGATCCAAAATCAGAATCTTCATATAATTCAATGAAACCAGCACTAATATCAGAATTTTTGATAGTTATACCAGCATTAAAAACATCTAATGAATTGTGAGTTTTAACTCCAGAGTATGTTGGAGTACCTGTAAATGTTCCTACTAATGCTGCACTTGTAATTATTTTGTTTGTTAAGGTTTGAGTAGCATTATTGATAATTATATCACCGTTGGTGCCACCAATATTATGATTTGACATATATAATAATACATATACTTTTTTTTTAAAAAAGAAACTTCTTTTGATTCAATAAAATTGAATCAATTTATACATATTCATTTAATATTTTACTAAACATGATATCAAACTAAATATAGCGTTTGCAACAGGAAATTTGTGGTAGAAATTTATTTTTGATATATTCATTGGTACTGTTTCTACGATATTCACTTATAAATATTTATCTGAAAATTAATTCATTAATATTCTTATCGATTTCATTTAGCAAAGTTCAATATATTGTTTTTATTTAAAAATAAGTTAATAATAACTTTAAATATGGAAGATTATCTAATTTATGCAGCAGGTGCCGGAGTAGGGTACTTAATGTGGGAAAAATTTTGGAAAAATGAAGACCCGCCAACTCAAACTGGTGGTGGTATTGGAGATAGCGGTGATACAGAAGAAGATGAAAAAAATCAAAATGTAGATCCAAATTTAGAAATGAGAGAAGGTGGAATTGATTTGACAAATATTAATTGTGCTGAATGGGCTGATAGGTATTCTTATGATGATGAACCTATTGAGTTATATTCAACGAAAGAAGAAGGAAAATATTTTCCAATGTACAAAGATCATACCAAAGCATTAGAAGCAAGTCCAACAGGAGGTATTCATTTAGTTATTCCTGGTTTATTGCCTGCTCCAAATTCATCATGGAAATCTGACAAAAACCCAGAAGGGATTTGGATAATGCCAAATGATAGTAAACCTCATCATCATGGAGATGCACCTCATCATTTAGTGGAATGGGATATAGATAAAGCTTTTGAACTTCATGATATGAAATATCATAAGACAGAGGATAAAAAAATAGAAAAATATAGAAAAAAATCTGAAATCCAATCATTCTATAATGGAGAAGGTGATTCTGCTATTGAAACATGGATTAATTGGATGGTTCCTTATGATCAAAAAGATTATCCAACTTTAATAGTAAAAAAATATAGTATTATTTGGTGGGATTTCTTTAATACTCATAATTTAGCTTTAATTGAATCCGAGGAAGAATATACAAACAATAATTTTGAAAATGCACTTATGGTATCAGAAGAATCAGAAAAAGATTCTCAAACATTGGTTACAATAATGAACAAAAGAGGTACCTATTATTTTGTATGTACTGTTAAAGGACATGCAGAATTAGGTCATAAAATTATTATTAAAGTAATTTAATTATTGAACTGGAACTGTAACATTATTTGCTTGAATATAATTTCTAAAATGACTTTCAAATGATGTTACTGGTTGAGCAACATGAATTTCATTTAATTTATCTGCTAATCTAGAATTTATAAATTCAGCTAATCCCGCATCTACTGGAGATGGCGATCTATCCATTTCTTTAATACTAGGGATTTTTTGATATATTGATGCTTGAGGTATTTTCTCATCCTTTGAACCATTACGATTCACATCTTTCGAATCATTTGAAACTTGTTTCGAAAGATGTTCCGGTTTCTTCGAAGGTTCTTTCGGTTTCTTCGATGGTTCTTTCGGCTTCTTTTGGCTAATTTTATCAGAACCAGAATAAAATTGAATTTTATCTCTAGAAAATGTTGTACTAGATCTTGGAAATGATATAGTAGATCTTTTTATTTCAATCTTATCTTTTTTAAATTCTATTTTATTAGAAGCTTGTTCTATCTTATTCTTAGAAGTTTTTATAGTAGATCTTTCTCTTTCAATCTTATCACTTTTAAATTCTTTTTTATCAGTTGCTAGTTTTATCTTATTCTCAGAAATAGTTGTTTTTGGGAACATATCTTTACAGCCATGGAATCTGTCTAAGTAGGTATGGTTCCACTTAATATTTGGTAATCTTCTATTTAGATCTTCTCTTTCTTCATAGGTTAAAGGCCTGTATTTACGATCTACATGGAATATTAGTTTCTTTGGTAATAATCTTTTATCTAGTAAGATCTTTTCAGTTGCCCAGTAAAGATTCATATAACGAAAACCTATATTGACATTATTTCTAATCATTGATGTTAATCTATTATAAGTTCTTAATAATGAAGAATTTTGTTGTCTTGTTCTTTCTTCATTAAGAGATCTTTCTAGTAACTCTGCATTTCCATTATCATTATCATTACCTCCATTACCAGATCCAGATCCAGATCCTGATCCAGATGCTAAAGATGATCCAAATAAAAAGGTTGATACTGCAGCAATTGCAGAACTTGCATTATTTCCTACAAATGATAGAATATCTTTGCCATATCCAGCAAGAGCAAAAATTATTGACTTAGCTAATCTAGAACCAAGAATCATTGCTGCTGTATAGATAAGAGCATTACTTGGATTAACAAAAGCTAACGCGTACATTAATTTAGGAACAACTGCTTTGTAAAGCCATGCTTCTCCATATCTGCTTGATATAAAATCAAGTACAAATGTACCATATGAAACAGCTTTGTCAGAAATAAGTTTAAAGTATTCAAAGTTCTCATACAAACAGTCGTGAATAAGTTTTCCTTGATTTTGAATAAAGTTTTCAACAAGATCATAGATAGTTTCATACCAAGGTTTTCTATTGACTTCTCCTGATATCATTTTAACTAATCCATTAACAAGGAATGATGAACCCATACTCATGTTTACTTTAATTAACCTTAATATTTGTGATGAGTATTTTTTCGCAATTGGTAGAACTGTGAATGTTCCGAATGATATTTCAGAAATAAAATTAGCTACATACGTTCTGGAAGTATTTGAGATGAACTGTCTGGTTTTACTAACAAGAAATCTTCCTGGAGATCTAAACATGCCTGGAGCTTCCAAATCAATGTATGCAATAGTAGATGCTACAACACCGACTCCAGAACCACTTGCAGTTCTTATGATGTTTCCTACTGAAATATGAGATTTAATGATTTCTTTATTCAACCAAAAAATAATGTTCTCTCTACTATATGCACCTCTTTCTGCAGATTTTGAATGAATTTTAGCAATAGTTCCGTCTGAAAATACATAATGAGGATCAATACCAAGATATTCAAGGAATCCTACTATCAAAATCATTGGATCTACATCTTTCTGATCAAGACCTTTCTTAATTTCTTCTTCTTGATTTTTTTCAAAAGCTCTACCTTCTGTTTGATTAGATCTTTGTTCGGCCATTCTCTGTAAAAGTCTAGAATATTCCTCGTTTTCTTTTTCAATACGGCTTTTAATTTCTTCTTCAAGTGTTTTTTTCTTTGGTTTAGGTTTAATAACTGGCTTATCACCTTTCTTGGGCTTGCGTTTAATGTGAATTCTTTTCTTAATACTTTTGGCTACCTTTTTAACCTCATTTCTAACTTTTTTTCCAGCCTTCTTAACTCCATTTCCAACCTTTTTTCCAACCTGTACGATTCCATTTCCAACTTTCTTTGAAGCTTTTTTAATACTTTTTCCAAAATGTTTAAAATGTATGTGACGTTTTTTGGCTGGCTTAGAATTATCATCATCCTTACCAACAGGCTTAGAATCGTCATCATCCTTATCAACAGGAGTTGAATCGTCATCATCC
>CEWK01055422.1_pt1 | contig 16841 bp, 15 predicted proteins | sample 531431 | NCBI WGS metagenome assembly CEWK01 (sample SAMEA2623059, study PRJEB7988) | marine metagenome | isolation source: saline water (ENVO:00002010), including
AGTTTTTGACATAATTCACAATTGGTGGGAATTTCCTTGGCATAATAAAGAGCATATTAAATCAGTAAACTTCTGTATAAAATTTTTTGATTTAATAGTTACGGATTCAATTTCAATTAGCAAAAAACTATCAAAATTTACGCATAAGCTTCATTTAATGTTACCTGGAGTTACTGAAAACTGGTTCCAGTATAGGTGCGAACCTTACTCTGATTCTGTAAAACCAGTATTTTTTGGTAACTTAAGATCAAATTCTGATTTAGAATTAATTGATTTTATTTCGTCTAATTTTTCTATTGATATTTATGGAATAATCGATCCAGCGATAGAAAAAAAGGTTAAAGATTATCCATATAAAGGAAAAATAGATAGTAAGTTACTTCCAAAAATAATTTCTAAATATAATTGTATTATCCTGCCTTATAGCGATGATAATTTTAGCTTGAGCATTTCTCCAGCTAAATTTTTTGAGTCAATGGCAACAGGAGCATTAATTATTTCAAGAGCAAACTTTAGCAATCTCCCAGGCTATGATAAATTTTGTTTAAGAATTGCGGACAAGTTAGGACCCGCTATCTATGATGATATAATCGAAAGAATGGAATCGCAATCCATTATTAAAAATGATCAAGTCAATGAAGCTAAATATCACACATGGACCAGCAGATTTAATGAGCTAAAATTATTTTTAAATATATAAAATGAATGATTTCTTAATAGTTGGGACAGGCCCGTCAGCTTTTTTTTTAACAAAAACATTATTAGAAAAGAACCCTACTGCAAATATTATAGTACTTGAGGCAGGTCAAAAACTAATAAATCCTAATCATTTGCTCTCTTTAAGAAAGTCCTCTTCACAAGAATTTAAACTAGATCCAACTATCAACATAGGTTATGGAGGCACATCACAGCTATGGCATAATGTTCTTGCTCCTTTAGATTCAGAAGATTTTCATCATAAACCATGGATTCATCTTTCCGGTTGGCCGATAAAAAAGGATTGTTTAGATCCACATTATAAAAAGGTTTCAAGTTTCTTCGGTTTCGATTTCGATATCTTTGATAACCCTGAAAATTTTATCAATTATCATGATGAAATTAATAGGATCAAATTCGATGAAAGCATCTTTTCGCACAAGGTCTTAATGCATCCACTCAATTATTTGAGAACAAATAAGAGCTTTGATGAGCTTAAAAAAAAATATCCCTCACTCAACATCATAAAAGGTGCGATTGCATTAAGATTTGAATATAAGGAGAATATAAATTCTCTAATCTTTTATAATCTAAACGAAAAAAAGTTTGTGAGAATTACCTCAAAGAATTTTGTATTGTCAGCAGGCGCTTTAAATAATCCTGAGATATTATTTAATAGCAAACATATCTGTAGAAATTTACCCTTACTTGGAAAGTGCTTGATGGATCATCCTATGGGGAACTTCTATCAATTTAAATATAGTAAACCAATAAGTGCAAGAATCTATCAAAGCTATAAATTTAAAAAAGGATTTGCAATCAAAACAGCTTTAAAACTTAAAAAAAATATCAGGGAAAGGCTTGAAATGGGCAACAGTGTGTTTTATTTACAACCATCTTTTTCCGAAGGCTTTAATAATGAAACAGAAATACTTAAATTAAAGCTTTTAACTGTAAGAGAAAAAATAAAAAACTTTAAATTACCAATTAAAGAAATAGCTGCGCTCACAAAAAACTTCAATATGGCGGCACAAATAGTTCAATATAAAACAGGACTCCTCTCTAAACATAGAATAACTGATTGTATGTTTGTAACTGAACAAACTCCATTTGAAAAAAGTTCTGTAAAGATTACGAATAAAATTAATCGTTATGGAAATAAAGAAACTGAGGTGGATTGGCGCTTATCCTCTGAAGATTTTGAAGAGGTGGCTAAAGCATATGATTATATTAATAAATACCTAATGTCATTAAATAATGCACTACCAACATATGATCCATCCAATTATTCTTGGAAGGATAGACTTAGTTCTGCAGCTCATCATCTTGGAACAGTTAGAATGTCCAAAAATAGTCAACAGGGATGTGTTGATTCAAATCTGAAAGTCTTTGGTACGGATAATGTTTATATATGTGATGGCTCTGTTTTTGCAACTGCTGGAAATTCAAATCCAACTCTTACATGTATGGCTCTCGCAAGCAGGTTGGGAGAATACTTAATTGAAAAATAAAATTATCATTCTTGGGGCATCTGGCGACATAGGAAAAATAATATTTAATAAGCTCAACAAATTTAATAATAAATTTGAAATTAAAAGAGTGGTAAGACACAGATCGTCTGATGAGAACGAAATATTTTGGGACTACCAAAGTAAATTGCCAAAAGAGTTTAATGAGACATTTCTGGTGGTGAACTGTGCAAGAAGCGATGATTTTAACCACAATATCAATTTCAACAAGCTATTAGTTGCAGAGCTTAAAAAAGAAACTAATTTAATTAATTTTTCAAGCAATTGTATTTTTGCCAAACCTAAAAATTTTTTTACAAGAGTGATATTCAGAGGAGATGCTTATATAAGAGAAAAGCTCAAAGTGGAAGAAGTTACAAAAAAAAGATCAAATACATTTATATTTAGACCAACAATTGTTATTGGCGAGAAAGGTTGGAATGAATTCCTACAGACTTGTTCTAATGCAAAGGAAGTTCATGTACCGGATAAAAACTCAAATTCGGTTATAAAAATAATTTCATCAAATGAGGTAGGTGAAATAATTTTGGATTTTATCTTAAATAGATTAACAAATGATATACCTGATGAGCTCTATACCAAAAAGATTAAAACAACTGCATTTATAGACAAAGAGACTGTAAATATAGGAAACTCAAGAACATTTTTTAATAATATCTTTAAGAACTTTTTAACAATTTTTCTTACGTCTATTTTTATACCAGATTGGCTAGCTTTTAAATTACAACTGTTAGCTGTAAGAAAATTCAAAAATGATATAAAAATTTATCCGAAGATACTTTATATAGAAGGCATGACAAGACTATATTTATTTGGGAATCATACTCATGATCGATAAATATAAAATTAGATATCCACTGGGTAGGTTTAAAAAGAGAACAGTTGAATATTTTAGAAAAAAATATATATCAAAAACTTATGCAAGCTTGCCAAATAGATCATATGAAAGGCTTATGGATATTAAAAATATACACAAGGGAAAAGATTGTTTCATTGTTGGAAACGGACCCTCTCTAAACAAACTAGATTTAACTCGTCTTTATGGGAAACATTGTATTTTTTTCAATGGAGCTTTTGATTTAAGAGAAAATACCAGCCCTGAGTGTAGAATACATTTGTGTGAGGACAGGCTTGTATTTGAAGATCATCAAGAAAAGCTTAACTCACTAGATGGACTTTTGATCTATCCATCCGATCTAAGGCACCTTGTTTATTCAAAAAATCCTATAATTTTAGAATTTCATCGTGGCTATTCCGAAAAAAATAAAAATTGGCCTCAATCAGTAGATATTAATAATAAGTTCCCAATTTTTTATTGGGGTGGGACAGTTGCATATTTTGGTCTTCAAGTTGCTCAGTGGATGGGCTTTGAAAACATTTATATAATAGGAGTAGATTTATCATATTCAATTCCAGAATCTGTACTAAAGGATGGCACTGTTCTAACATCAACAGATGATGACCCAAATCATTACAAAAGCTCATATTTTGGTAAAGGCTTAAGGTGGCATTTACCTGAGCCAGATAGAATGTTGCGAGCTTTTGAGCACTTCGCAGAAAATCATGATCATAAAAAAAACATCTATAATGCAGGATATGGAGGAAATCTAAACTGTTTTGAAAGGGTGGACTATGAATATGTTTCGAGTAAATAATGCATCTGTTTTTTTAATACCCCTCGCTATTTTTGTAAATGCAATTTCTTTCGAGCACTTCTCAGGAATTGAGGATAGGCTTATATTTAAAACTTTAAGCGTTTGCATTCTTCTATTTATTTTTTTTTTAAAGCATAAATCATTAAAAATAAGACGAAACGATTTTAAATATTTTTTAATACCACTTTTCTTTTTCTGTTTATTTTTTAGTGACTTAATAAATAATGGTGGTTCTTCTTTAAATGCATTCATAAGATTTATTGCTACAACAATTTTTTTAATTATTATTATAAATCTCTCAAAAAAAGAACTTTTTTCTGTTCTATATAACTGTTTATCTTTATTTATGGTACTCGCACTTTTAGGTATTGCTTTTGTATTTCTCAATTTAAGTGTTGGTGAAAAAATACCGTTTATAAATATTTACTCAACAAAATCAATATTTTTTGAGCAAAATATTTTTGGTATTTGTATGTTCTTTTTATTCATATCAATTGGCATATTTAAAAAACCTGGACCTGTTACATATGGAATGCCTGTTCTTGGAATCTTTCTATCTTATTACAGAACTGTTTATCTTTTGATGATAATAAGGTCAATATTAAGTAGATATTTTATTTTAATTTTTTTAATCTTATTAATATTTGTATTTTATTTTAGTGCTGAGCTATCTTTAATAATAAAAATTGAACAACTCTCAACACTCACTGGACGAGACATATTATGGAGGATAGGCCTTGAGGGTTTTTCAGAAAGTCCTATTTTTGGTCTAGGTGAATCAGCAATACCATTATATTCAAATGAAATTCTGAACAGGGATCCTGCTTATACAACTTTTCATAATGTGTTTGTAGATATTTTGTTTTCGGGTGGCTTAGTGGCCCTTTTAGTGTATTTATTAATCATTCTTTACTTCTTAACTAAAGCTAACAAAGTTTTTTGGTTTATGTTTTTATTTTTTCTTTTAGCTCCATCAATGCTGAATACTTACTATATATTTTCTTTTAATATACTTGGTGGATTTGTTGGATTAGTTTTGCTTTATATGGAAAGAATAGAGAGTAAATATTTATAAATTAATTTATTATTAAGATGATATGAAAATTTTAGTTACAGGGGGTGCTGGTTATATTGGATCTCATACTGTTTTGGAACTTCTCAATGAAGGTCATGATGTCATTGTTGTAGACAACTTATGCAATTCATCAGTTGATTCATTGGAAAGAATTAAGTTGATTACCAACAGAGACTATGAGTTTATCAAATGTGATATTAGAGATGAGCAATCTCTCAATAAAGTTTTTGATGATGGTTTTATTGATGCGGTGATTCATTTCGCAGGATTAAAAGCAGTTGGAGAATCTCATATCAATCCATATCTTTATTATTCAAATAATGTTAGCGGAACAATTAATTTGTTAAATGTTATGAAGAATAATGATGTCAATAAAATGATATTCAGTTCGTCAGCAACAGTGTATGGCGAAGAAGCAGATGTTCCATACAAGGAAGAAATGAAGCTTGGTAACCCCTCAAGTCCTTACGGAAGCACAAAGCTAATGATAGAAAAAATATTGATTGATGCAGCAAAAGCGAACAAAAATTTTAAATCAGTGTCGTTGAGATATTTTAATCCTATTGGCGCTCATAAATCGGGAATGATTGGTGAAGATCCATTGGGAACTCCAAATAATTTATTGCCGTTTATAACCCAAGTTGCCATTGGTAAAAGGAAAGAACTTGAAATATTTGGTAAAGATTATCCAACCGTTGATGGAACATGCAGAAGAGATTATTTGCATGTAGTTGATCTTGCAAAAGGTCATGTTTGCGCATTGAATTGGTTAATAGATAACAAGCATTTTCATGGTTCTGAAGCATTTAACCTAGGGACAGGATGCCCCTTATCTGTATTAGAAATTCTAAGAAAATTTGAGGATATCAATCAAGTTAAGATTCCATATAAGTTTGTTAAAGAAAGGGATGGTGATTTAGCAGAGTTCTGGGCAGACGTCAGCAAAGCAAGTAATGTGCTGGGATGGACAGCAAAAAAAAGTATTGACCAAATGTTAGCTGATGCTTGGTTATGGCAGTCTGAGAACCCAAATGGTTACCGAAATTAAATTATTAAGCATGACTTCGTTTTATGAATAACCCTTATCAAAAAAGTATTTGTGCTCTTGGGGCAGTTTATGAAGGCGATAATCCAGAATATCTTAATGAGTGTCTTATTTCTCTAACAAATCAAACAATTTCAATACCAATATTTATTGTGATTGATGGACCAATAAGTGATAGCCTGCAGAAAAAACTACAAGAATACAATCACTTAGGAATAAATTTTATAAGACTCGATCGGAATATGGGACTTGCTAAAGCTTTATCTCACGCCGTTCAACAGCTCAGACATAAATTTGAGTATATTATACGTTTTGATGCAGATGATATTAATATGCCTGATCGTTTTGAGAAATTACGAAAATATATATCAAACTACAAACCAGACTTAGTTAGTAGCCATATGTTTGAAATTGATGAAAATGGCAAGGTTTTTTCTGAGAGAAGAGTTCCGATCAAAACAACCGAAATTAAAAAAAAGATGCCATATCGAAATCCAATAAATCATCCAGCATCAGCTTTTAAAATAAGTTCGGTATTAGAGGTTGGTGGATACCAGGAAATGCCTTTCTTTGAAGACTGGTATTTGTGGATTCGAATGCAAAATGCTGATTTCAAAATAGAAAATATAGATGAGTTTCTTGTATCATTTAGGGCTACAGATGAAATGGTTGCAAGACGATATGGGATCTCTTATGTCAAACATGAAACAAATTTCTTTCTCAGTAGAAGTAAAGAAAACCTCATTAATCCAATACAAAATTGGAGTGCATTTTTAGCTCGTTTATTAGCAAAGCTTTTTGGTTTTAAAATCTATAAAAAAATTTTTTATTGGATGAGGAGATAAATTATTTCTATTGTGCTAAAAATAAGTAAAATTAATTGTAGTTGAGTATATTGAATAAATTATGAAAAAAATATTAGTAATCGGTGGAAATGGCTTCGTGGGAACTAATTTATTAAAAAAGTTAAAAATAAATACTGAATCAAGCGAGATATTCTCCGGTGACTTGAATGAAAATAATTCTGATAATAATTTTTTGATAGACGTAACAAAACCCAGCAGTTTTGATTGCATTGCGAATAAGGGAATTAATGTTTTAATAAATTTAGCAGCCGTTCACAGAGATGATGTGAGGCCATTAACAAAATATGATGATGTTAATGTGGGTGGCGCAGAAAATGTATGTAATGCTGCTAGAAAATATAATATAAATACTATTATATTTACTAGCTCAGTTGCTATCTATGGTTTTGCTCCTCCGAATACCAGAGAGTCAGGAGAGCCAAATTACTTCAATGATTATGGACGAACAAAATATCAAGCAGAACAAGTATATAAAAAATGGCAATCTGAAGATAAATCAAATAGAAAACTAGTAATTATAAGACCAACTGTTATTTTTGGAGAGGGCAACAGAGGAAATGTTTACAACTTACTAAACCAAATAGCATCGAGTAAATTCATTATGTTTGGCGCTGGAAAAAATAAGAAATCAATGGCTTATGTGGAGAATGTTGTATCTTTTATTGATTATAGTCTTTCATTTAAACCTGGATTACATATTTATAATTATATTGATAAACCTGATCTCGACATGAATAATTTAGTTTCCAAGGTTAGATTGAGCTTATTTAAAAAAAATAATGTTGGAATTCGTCTTCCTGCATTTATTGGAATAAGCATCGGATATATTGCGGATTTTTTAAGTATGTTAATTGGAAAATCTTTGCCTGTCAGCAGTATAAGAGTGAAGAAATTTCTGGCAACAACACAATTTGATTCATCAATTTGTCAAACAGATTTTGTGGCTCCTTTTAGTCTTAATGATGCTTTGTCTAAAACAGTTAGATATGAATTCATTGATGACAACTCTGATAAGCCTATTTTTGAAACGGAATAAAAAAATATTAGTAATACTTTCATGAAATGATCAAATTTATTAACTTAAAAAAAGAAATCCCTTATACAATATTTAGAGAAAAATATGAGGAAGCTCATAGAAAAGGTCAGAAAAATATAGAAGCAGTTGCTATCTCATCCTATGATTGCAAAAAGAAGGAGGTTGAATCAAGATTTGTCAATCTAAAGTTTGTAGATGATGGCAGTTTTATTTTTTTTAGCAACTATAAATCACCAAAATCACTTGCTTTTGAATCCCATAATCAAATTAGTGCCTTATTATATTGGGATTCTATTAATATTCAGATAAGGATGAAGTCAAAAATTAGTAAGACTTCACTCCATTTCAATAAGAATTACTTTAAAGGAAGATCTTTGAAAAAAAACGCTCTTGCAATCTCATCACATCAATCATCATATATTGAATCATATGAAGGAGTTCAGCAAAATTTTTCTAAAGCACTCAACTCAAGTAATTTATCTGAATGCCCAGAATATTGGGGTGGCTTTTCATTTGTACCATATTATTTCGAATTTTGGGAGGGACATAAATCTAGATTAAACAAAAGAGATGCATACGAAAAAGTAGATGATGCTTGGAATCACCATGTTCTTCAACCATGAAAAAAATTATTTACGAATTTTCCTAACTAGTATAGAATCATCTCAGATTATGACATTAAGACACAACTTTATTTGAAATACGCTCATAAAATTTATCATCAAAATTTATATAGGTTAGAACAATAGCCCCACCTAAGAAAAACATAACTCCCATTAACGAAATGATCAAAAGTTCTGAGCTAATGCTTATTAATGAAGATGGTGAAAAAAAAGGCATTGTTTCAATTGATGATGCATTAAATGTTGCGAGAGAAGCAAAACTTGACTTAGTTCAGGTTTCTTCATCAGATGCCAACCCTGTTGTTTGTAAATTAATGGATTATGGCAAACATTTATTTTCTAAGAAAAAAAATGTTTCTTCTTCCAAATTTAAAGCAAAAAAAACTGTCTTAAAAGAAATTAAATTCAGACCTTCAACTGATATCGGTGATTACAACATAAAGTTAAAAAAAATTAAAAGCTTTATTAATGATAAAAATAAGACTAAAATTAGCGTCCGTTTTAGGGGGAGAGAGATACTTAACAGCAATTTAGGCCTTGATCTTTTAAATAGAGTTAAAGATGACCTTTCAGAAATTGCGCAGGTTGAGCAAGAACCCTCTCTTGAGGGTAGACAGTTACTGATGGTCCTCTCTCCAATAAAACAAAAATAGAGAATTGTAAATGGGTTACAAATTAAAGAAACATTCTGGAGCTTCAAAACGCTTTAAAAAAACTGGAACTTCTGTAAAAAGTAGGAGTGCTGGTAGAAATCATATTTTGTCTAAGCAATCTACAAAGAGGAAAAGACATAACAGAGGATTAAATAAATTGAAGGGAACAACTCTCAAAGTTGCCCAAAGTTTAATTAAATAAAATGCCAAGAGTTACAAAAGCAAAAACAGCAAAAAAAAGACATCAAAAGATTCTTAAGTCTACTAAAGGTCATTATGGTGCAAGAAGCAGGCTTTATAAGACTGCAAAACAATCTAACATCAAAGCTCTTCAGTATGCATTTAGAGATAGAAAGAATAGAAAAAGAAACTTCAGAAATCTGTGGATTGCTCGAATAAATGCAGCGTCAAGAGATTTGGGAGTTCCATATTCTGTCTTTATAAACTCATTGAATAAAAATAATATTATTCTCAATAGAAAGATTCTTGCTGATATAGCAATTAATGATAAGGATGCATTTGCGAAGGTTGTTGAATTTGCAACTCGATAATGCAATCTAGTAAAGAAAAGAAAGATATAATAAAAACTTCTGAAAAAGGAGCTATTCATCCAGTTTCATCAACACTAATATCAATTAAATCAATTTTAGAATCTTATGGTTTTAGGTCAATAAATGGCCCAGAGATTGAATCTGAAGAATTTAACTTTGATATGCTGAATATCCCTGATTCTCACCCAGCAAGACAAATGCATGATACTTTTTATGTTAACAAAAAGTCTAGCGTACTTAGAACACATACTTCACCAGTTCAGATAAGGGCTATGCTAGACAATGATCCTCCAATTGCATTTATTTCTAGTGGGAAAGTTTACAGAAAAGATGATGATGCTACCCATCTGCCAATGTTTCATCAAATTGAAGGCATTTATATTGATAAAGATGTAAGTTTTGCGCAGCTTAAGAAGCTTATTTACGATATTACATATTCTATATTTGGTGAAAATATCAAACTAAGATTTAGGCCATCTTTTTTTCCTTTTACTGAACCCTCAGCGGAGGTTGATATTCTTTTTTCAGAGAGTAATGAGTGGCTTGAAATTCTGGGGTGCGGAATAGTAAATCCAAGGGTGCTTGATAATTGTAAGATTGACTCGAGCATTTACAGTGGGTTTGCATTTGGTCTTGGTGTTGAAAGGATAGCAATGCTCAAATATGGTATTAAAGATATTAGGGAGTTTTACAAATCCAATTTAGATTTTTTAAAACAATTTTAATTGAGTATGAAAATCCATATTAATCATTTAAAAAGATTTATTAAAGATGATATTCATGCAGATGAATTATCTGAAAAACTGATGCAGCTCGGTCACGAAAACACATATCAAAAAGGGATTTTTGATCTCGAAATAACTCCTAATAGAGGTGACTGCCTCTCAATTAAAGGCATTTTACGAGAACTTAGTAACTTTTATAATGTTGATTATACTTTTAAAACATATGATAAAAAAATCGAAAAATTTAATTATCATTTCATAAACAGCTCGGAAAATGACTGTCCTGAAATTAATTTTCTCCTTATTGAGGTAGAAAACATTCCATCTCACTATAAAAATTTTCTCCAATGTTATTTTGATGAATTAAGTATTAATAAAAATAATTTTTTTACTGATATATCTAACTATGTTTCGTATGAACTAGGTAATCCGACCCATTGCTATGATTTTGATAAAGTTGGAGATCAGCTTGTCCTTGAAAAGCTTAAAGAAAAAGAAAAATTTAAAACTCTTACTGGTAAGAATATTGACCTATGTAAATCTGATTTGGTTTTCACTGATGGCAATAATGTATTGAACTTAGCAGGAGTAATGGGAGGAGAATCAACATCTTGTAATAATGAAACCAAAAAGGTTCTTATTGAATGTGCTTTTTTTAAACCAGATTCAATAATTGGAAGATCTATAAAGTATGATCTTAATTCAGAGGCCGCATATAAGTTTGAAAGGGGAGTTGATCCTCTAATGCTTGAAAATACTCTTCGAAGATTCATTTCAATTGTTGAAGACCATACGAAAATAATTAATTTATCCATATATCAGAAGGTTTATCAAGATTATAAAAAAAAATATATAGAGAATGATAAATCTAAGATTGAAAAAATATTAGGCATAGAAATAGAAGATGATATTTTTACTCAGACACTTGAGAATCTTGGATTTAGGGTTGATGAGAAGATGCTAATTCCATCATTTAGGCATGATGTAGAAGATTTGAATCATATTGCTGAAGAAGTTGCGAGGGTTGTTGGCTATAATAAAATTCCTTTAAAAGATTTAGATATTTTGCCTAAAGAAGTAGCCCAAAATAAAAATGAGGATTCGCTAAGGCTTCTTCTGGCTAATAAAGGATTTTATGAAACTATAAATTTTCCATTTGAGTCAGAAAATGAAGGATCTTCTATCAAGCTTGATAATCCGTTGGATTCAAATAAACCTTTTTTAAGATCCTCAATCATCAACTCACTTATAAGAAATCTTGAATATAACGAAAGAAGGCAAAAGGATTCAATAAAACTCTTTGAAATTTCAAACCTGTATGAATTAGAAAAAAACCTTATTGAAAAAAGAAAGCTAGCAGTAATTATGAGTGGAAGGATTGGTCATAATTATAAAGATTTTAATAAATTTATTGATTTAGAATACTCTAAAAAAGTCCTTTCAGAAATTTCAGGAGACTTTATCGAAATTAAGGAAATACCTAGATCAATTGTAAATTCAAAAAATAATTCAAAGATTTTCTTCGCTGAGATTGAGTTATCTGAACTAACAATTGAAAAAGATACAAAAAGCTTAAGAAGCTTTATAAATTTTAATAATATCGTTTACAAAGATATCTCTGAATATCCCTCTATAAATAGAGACCTTTCTTTCTTAATTAAAAATGAATCAAAGATCGAAGAGCTTGAGTGCGTCATTAATGACTTTAAGAATCCTCTATTAGTTGATAGTTTTGGATTCGACTTTTACAACGATCCTAAAAATAATAATATCAAAATTGGATTTAGATTTGTTTTCCAATCTGACAAAAAAACACTCACAGATATAGAGGTAGATAAAGTTATGGGGGATATAGTAAAATCAACTTTAAGCTTGGGTGATATTGAAATACCTGGTATTAATCATGAAACTTAAATTAAAAATCTTTGGAATTTCCCTACTTCTCTTCATTTCTATTTCAGCTCAGGAATTGGATCCAGCTTTTCTTGCTAGTCTGCCCGATGAAGTTCGTGATGATTTACTGGCTCAGGCTGAAATGAAAAAAGTTATGGAAAGCGAACAGTACAGAAGACCAACTACATTTATTGACAAGCCAGCTGCTGATTCATCGCGATTTGGAATAAATATTTTTTCAATGATGCAAACAACATTAATGCCAATCAATGAGCCGAACTTTGACTCAAATTATGTCCTTGATATTGGAGACGTGCTTCAACTGCAACTAGTAGGTCAAAAATCTTTAATCATAGATCTAACTATAAAAAGAGACGGATCAATAAGTGTGCCTGAAATCGGCAAGATAATCATAGCAGGACTTTCACTTGGGGAGGCAATCGATCTTGTTAGAAAAAAGATTGAGATCTCATATATTGGAGTTGATACTTTCCTTACTTTATCTAAGGTAAGAGATATTCAGATTGTTGTTTCGGGAAATGCTTTCAATCCTGGACCATATACAATAAATGGTAATTCAAACTTATTTCATGCACTAACTGTTTCTGGCGGACCATCTGAACAGGGATCTTTTAGAAAAATAGATTTAATTAGAGGCGGACAAATAATTGAGACAACTGATCTTTACGATATTTTTATTTTTGGGAGATCATCCTTCGGAAAAAACTTGAGATCTGGCGATATTGTTTTCATACATCCTGCACTCAACATAAATGGCATTTATGGTGGTGTCAAAAGGATTGGTGAATATGAATTAAAAGATAATGAATCTGCAGCTGACCTAATTACATTTGCAAATGGTTTTACCCCTGATTCGGATAAAAAAAGCATAATTTTAGAGCAATTAATAGATGGGATAATCATTGATTCCCAGTTAGATTATCAAAATTTAGGCAACTATGTCCTAAATGATGGTGAGAATATTTATGTTAGAAGCTTTCCCGTTAGAAGTGTCTCAATAAGTGGCGCTGTTAATAACCCAGGAACATATCGAATAAATGATGGTGATGGAGTTAAAGAAATAATTGAGAGATCTGGTGGCTATCTTCCAAATGCTTATCCATTTGGAGGAATTTTAGAAAATGAGAGTGCATTAGAAGCTAATTTATATGCAAGAGACGAACTGTATAGAGGATTTCTTAATACAATAATTCGAAATTCTAGAGCGTTGCAAGATAATTCATTTGACACAATAGGCCCCCTATTAGCTCAATTAAGAGAATCTCCTGTCAGTGGAAGAGTAACAGCACAATTTGAACTAGATTTAATAGAGAATGATATTAATTTACAAGATGGCGATACAATTTTTATACCAGAAAAAATAAATCATCTTTATGTTTTCGGTGAAGTTGCAAATCAGGGAACTGTAAGCTTCAAACCAAATGAGGGTGTTGATTTTTACTTTGAGAGTAAGGGTGGATTATTAGAAGATGCAGATTTAGAGAATGTCTTTATCCTTTATCCTAACGGCATCTCCAAGAGAATCAAAAGAAAGAACCTATTTAGAGACGGAAATGATATGATCGATATTTATCCTGGCTCAATTATTTTTGTTCCTCGCAAAACACAAAACTTATTCCTTACACAATCCATTCAAGCATATGCAACTATTCTTGGAAATCTTGGCGTATCTCTAGCTTCATTATCTGTTCTTAAAGATTAGCTAAATTATGCTTAAATCCTCAAAGTATTTCTATTTGAGTTTAACTTTTTTTATAAATCTAAATGCTTTTTCTTCCGATAGCTTTATATACAACAACTACAATAATCATGGTGTTCTTGGATTAATAAATATGCCAACTGCAAGGTTTTACAAAGAATCCTCATTTGGACTTACATTTAATTATAATAATCCAGACCAAAAAATTACACTGACTTCTTCACCATTTGATTGGCTTGAAGCCTCCCTTTTTTATACCAATATAGATGATCTACCATATTGCAATGTTCCATCTGATCCTATATGTAAACAGGATTATAAAGATAAAGGTTTTAATGCTAAGTTACGAATTAAAGAGGAGGGCTCTCTCCCCGCAATTGCTATAGGTATAAATGATCTTGCTGGAACAGGACTTTATAGCTCTGAATATATTGTTGCCTCATATGGGATAGAAAACATTGACTTCCACTTTGGCCTTGGCTGGGGGAATTACAATGGAGCAGAGGATTTAAAAAATCCTTTTATTTATTTGAATGAGGAATTCGAAACTAGGCCTACTGATTTTACTGATCAAGGTGGTCAATTTCAGACAAGTAGATATTTTTCAGATTCATCTGTTTCCGCTTTCTTTGGATTGGCTTATGCAATTAATGATAAATATTTATTAAAGCTTGAAAGAGATACAACAAAAACTACAGAAAGGATAGATTATGAGGATGCAAAGTATCCATTTTCTCTGGGGCTTGAATATACTTTAAATAAAAATATTAATCTTGGAATATCCTTTGAGAGAGGAAACACCTTCTCTTTAAAATTCATTTATAAAAAAGATAATAAATCAAGGCCAACTTATACATATAAAAAACCAGACATAATTGAAAATAAAGACTCGTTTGAAAAATTTATTGATAATCTTGAAACAAATGGTGTTGGAGTAAATAAAATTATTGAGGGAGCTGATAAAATTGGTTTGGAAATTACTCAGTTTCAACATCCATCTATAGGGATAATTGATGAAATTATTCAAAATGCAAAAAATGATAGTGAAATAAAAAAAGAAATTAAAACAAACTATAAAATAGCTAACCTTGCAGCTCTAGATACTTTTGATGAGACATCAATTAATAGCCCAAAATTAATTTATGAGAGGAATAAAAAAAGAGGATTTAATTCTGATACCTCTCTTTCTTTTAGACCTTATATAGCCGCAAGAGAGGGCTTTTTAAAATTTGCAGCATTAATTGAAAATAATTCAGAATATATTTTTGCGGATAATCTATTTTTTTCCTCTAATTTAAAATACTCGATTTGGGATAATTTTGATGATCTTATCTACCCACCAAAAGATACTTATCCTGCCCAAGTCAGGTCAGATGTTAAGGACTACTTAAGAAATTTTAATGACGGCATTATAATTGGACGTGCTCAATTAGATGGATATAGGACGATCTCATCAAATAATCATTTGATGCTTTCTGCTGGAATATTTGAAGAAATGTTTTCAGGTTTTGGATTTGAATATCTGCACTTTAAGAATGAATCAAATCATGCATATGGATTTGAACTTTTTCAGGCTTATAAGAGAGATTATGAGATGCAATTTGGACTGCTTGATTATAAGCAAATAACTGGGCATTTTAATTATTATTATAGAAATTATGGCTTAGTCCCCTTTGATTTAAAGGCAAGTTATGGAAAATATCTTGCTGGAGATATTGGAGGCACAATTGAGCTTTCAAGGACTTTTCCAAATGGAGTTAGGTTTGGAGTTTTTGCTACTTTCACTGATGTATCAACCGAACAATTTGGTGAAGGAAGCTTTGATAAAGGTATTTATTTTAATATCCCCATTTTCGCAAATATGATCAATTATTCTTGGAGACCTTTAACAAAAGATCCAGGCCAAAAATTAATTAGAAAAAATAATTTACATGATCTTCTAGTCAAATTTAGACCCATTAATTGAAGTATTCAGAAATAATTCGATTTTATGTGTTAATTTGAGCTATATATTTATTGTGCACTAACTAAAAAAAATGCATAATTACCTCTTTAGAGGTAAAAATATGAATAACAGCTTTAAATCAACTCTATTATCGTTAATTTTGGTATTGCCGTTTATCGCAATACCAGCTGTTTCTGAGGGAGTTACAGAAGAGAGGATTCAAGAGATAACAAAAAGACTTGAACCATATTCACCAGAGGAACTTTTAGATAGAAGAGAATTTTTAATAAATGCACTTCAAGATGAAGATACTGAGTCAGAGGAAGGCTCAGCTACATCAAGAACGAGCATGCTTTTAGAGCTATCAATTTTAGAACAGCTGCTAATCGCTCTAGGTATTTTAATGATAGATGACATAACAAGCGGCACTTCAGATCCGCAAGATCCAACACCTCCACCTCCACCACCTGACACTACTCCACCTGTCATAACTGTTTTAGGCGATAATCCAGTCACTTTAGAGCTTGGTGATACATATGTAGATGCTGGAGCTGAGGCAGATGGTGGCGAGACGGTATCAATAGACTTAGGCGGCCTTGATACAAATGTTGCTGGGTCATACACAATAACATATTCAGCTACTGATGCAGCTGGCAATACAGGAACAGCAACAAGAACTGTTAATGTTGTTGATACAGTTGCTCCTGTATTTACTTCAGCCTCAACTTTCACTATTGATGAGGGATCAACTGAAATTGGAACAATTTCTGCAACTGATGCTGGCGGTGTAACTTTATTCACTGGAGATGGTGGAAGCAGATATGAGTTT
>CEWK01133355.1_pt1 | contig 16810 bp, 14 predicted proteins | sample 531431 | NCBI WGS metagenome assembly CEWK01 (sample SAMEA2623059, study PRJEB7988) | marine metagenome | isolation source: saline water (ENVO:00002010), including
CCAGTCATTCAGTGAAGTAAAGAGATACAACAACGAGACCCCAATGAAAATACCTAACAAGCCACCAAGAATACATAAAAGAACTGCCTCAATTATAAATTGCATCATTATTGATTTTTGAGTTGCTCCTAATGCTTTTCTAAGACCAATCTCACGAGTACGCTCTGTTACTGAAACTAACATAATATTCATTACGCCAATTCCTCCAACTATTAAACTAATGCCAGCTATTCCTGCAATCAAAGCAGTAAAAATACCTGTAGCTTGCCTTCTGAGATCTGAAAACTGACTCCAATCGTTAATACGAAAATCATTTTCACCACCAGGACCAATATCATGCTTTTGTCGAAGAATTTGTTCGATTGTCATCATTACATAATCAACATTGGTGTCATTCGAAATACCAACATTAATCCATCCTAATCGATCTGTACCAAATATTCTTTGCGCTGCAGTTAAAAGTGGTACATATAAATCGTCATCTGGGTTTTGCCATCCAGTTGAACCTTCCTCTTTTAATACACCAATAACTGTGTAAGAGGTACCTGCAATTAAAATATCTTTATTTAATATTTCCCTAGCAGATGTTTTAAGTTCTCCAGGAACTTTGGAGCCTAAAACAATAACCCTTTTACGGCCAAGATTTTCTTTTTCAGTAAATAATCTTCCACTTCCAATATCAAAACCCCTAACTTCAAAATTAACTGGCAAGTATCCATTGATTTCACCATTCATATTTGAATTTTTGTATTTTATTTGTCTATTACCTGACATTGCAGGTGCTATTAGCCAATTATGTTCATTATTTTTAGCCAGTGCCTCAGCATCTTTTATTACAAGTGGATTAAAGCCTGAAGCTATTCCTCCTCTTTTTCTTTGGCTTGGAAAAATTGAAAGAGTTCTAGGCCCTAGATCATCAATACTGGCCTCTAAAGCCTTCTCTGCTGATGAACCTATACCTATAACTGATATTACGGCAGCAGTACCAATTATTATTGCCAAAGCGGTTAAAAAAGATCTTACTCCATTAGTTTTTATGGAAGATATAGCAGATCTTATTGACTCTTCAACCAGCATTATCCGAAACTAAAGGTACCACTTACTCTTTCTTTAAATCGTTCTTGATAATCAAAAAGACTTTTACTTGGTAGTATATATACAACATCGCCCTTGTTGAGACCATTAACTATTTCTACATTATATAAGTCTGATACTCCAACTTTGACCCACGAAAGAATCGGACCTTTTCTTGTGTCTTTAATAACGATAAATGTATTAAAATTTTCTCCAGACATTTTCTCCAGAAGAAAATTATCAATACTTTCTTTATCTATATCTAGAACTGCTGTGGCAGTGTATATATCTTTTCGTGTTCTTAAAGACATTGTTGGAACACTTAACGCAACATCTTTATTTAATATTTGAATAACGACATCAGTGTTCATACCAATTAATAAAAGATTATCTTTATTATTAATATCAATTAATACAGGAAATGTTGTTACATTTTGTTGAATGTATGCTTTTGGTTCTATTTTCGATACGGTGCCTATAAACTCTTTATCACGATACGCAGCAACTTTAATAGAAACTCTTTGTCCAATTTCTACTTTACCAACATCAATTTCATCAACCAAAGCTCTGACACGAACTTTAGACAAGTCTGCCATTGTCATTATGATACTTCCCTCACCAAAAGCAGATGTAGGTGACGATATAACCTGACCTACTTCAACAGGTCTTGATATTACAGTACCGCTTATTGGTGATTTTACAAGAGTATCATCTAAAGAGATTTTTGCGTTTTCAAAAGAAACTTCAGTTCTCACTAGTGTAGACTTAGCTTGAGCATAACTTTCTTTAATATCTTCAAAATCTTTATCTGAAATACTCGAATTCGCATGTAACTCGAGACCTCTTTCGTATTGTGCCTCAGCGTTAGTTAATCTAACTTTTGCAGCCTCTAAATCTGATTGCGTCTGATCAACAATATTATTAGCTGTCCTTTGATCAATTTGAGCTAGAGTAAAACCCCTTTCAACAAAATCACCAATTTCAGCGCCTAAGAACAAAACCTCACCTGATGCCTTAGATTTTATTTCAACAGATGATATTGCCTCAATAACACCTGAAGCCTCTATTGATACCTCCAATGTTTGTGAAGCTGTCTCTTCTTTCTTGTAAAACTGAGTTTCTTTTGAATCAGATGAACCGCCACAACCGTACAAGAATAAAACTATTGAGATAGCATATATATATTTTTTCATGTCATTCCTTTATATCAGATTTTATCAGACCATCCATAATAGTTATAATTCTTTTAGACTGTTGTGCAATACTATCCTCATGTGTAATAAGTATTATAGTTTGACCGTTGTCATTTAATTCTTTGAATAAATTCATAACATCTTCACCTGTTTTTGAATCAAGATTGCCTGTTGGCTCGTCTGCAAATAAGATACTTGGCTTATTCACTAAAGCTCTTGCTATAGCTACTCTCTGTTGCTGACCACCTGACAATTCTGAAGGCGAGTGACTTGACCTATCTGATAAACCAACTTTATCAAGCGCTTCATTTGATCTAATGATGGCATTTTTTTTATTTTCACCAGCATACTTTAATGGCAACATAACATTTTCTAATGCAGAATTTCTTGCCAGTAAATGAAATGATTGAAAAACAAAACCAATCTCATCATTTCTTATATGTGCTAACTTATCATCAGTTAGCTCACTGACAGGTTTATTGTTTAAAAAATATGTTCCATGTGTTGGTGTATCTAGACATCCAATAATATTCATTAAGGTTGTTTTTCCTGAGCCTGATGGTCCCATAATTGATATAAACTCACCTCTTTCAACAGAAAAAGTTATACCTTTCAAGGCTTCAACTTTCTCACTTCCAACTTGATAGTGCTTTGTTAATGCTTCTGTTTTAATAATCATGTTTATTAGACAAATTAATTTTTTTGAAATTCAGGTAATTAAAGTTCAAATTGTTTTATATAGGATAGCCATCCCTCAGCTGTATCTTTTGTATCATCAAAGCTTGAAGCAAGAATTAAATTCTCTTTAGCTTTATCAATTTCCTCTAATTCAAAATATGATATACCTTTAATTAACTCAATTCTCCCTGGAATATCATCCCATCCTCTATTCTTAGCAATATTGAATGAAGAAATAGCCAATTTGTACTGCTCGTTGTCGAATGCATAAGTACCTAGTCTAAAAGACAAATCCGGATCATCAGAAATCTTTTCAGCTTTTACAAGAATTTTTATTCCATTTTCTAAATCTCTTGAATAAAAATAAGAACTAGATAATAGCTTTAAATTTTCTTCATTTTCTTTAATAATTTTTTTCTTAATTCCATCGTTAATGACCATGATGCTTTTAAGAGGAGATTTTTGATATAAATAATATTTTGCGAGAAGCAAATAATCAGCTTCTTTATCTAACGTATTATTTTCGTAACCTAATTCAAGCGCAGCTAATGAATCTAATTCAAATTCTTTTGCAAAATATAAAGCACTAACCTGATTCCAATATTTTTTCTTATTTGGCTCTAAATACAATAATCTTGTGCCAAGATCTTCTGCATCTTCTAGATTTTCAAGCTTCATAGCTAAACTAAATGCATATTCAATCCAATCAATCTGAGGTTTATCTGATTTTTTATTCGCAATTTGTATGTGGTAATAAGAAGGTTCGTACTGATCTAATCTACCATGTGAATATGACATTAAAAGGTTTACTCTCGCTGAAACTGGATATTTATATTTTTCACCAACAGCAATAAATTCTTCTAAAAGCGGAATAACATTCTCATACTTTCCTATCATGAAATAAGTTTGAGCCAATTGGAATCTTACTTCCTGTTGGCCAATTCTTGGCATTTTTCCGGTAGCTAGTGCTTTTTCAAACCACGGTATTGCATTTGTATATTGGCTTTGTACGGCATAGAATTGACCATATAGTTGATATAGCAAAGCAGCTTCATAAGTTCTCCCACCTCTAAAATAATTTTGATCTCCCATTTCAAGTTCTTTTTCGGCCTTATCATAGTTTTCATTACCTATATGATCATGAATCCTTTTAAAATAATCTGCCATCCATCTGCTAATAGACTCTTCAGACGAAACAGATAGTGATAATGAAAACATTAAAATAAAAAATAATTTACGCATTACAAATAAAGTCAATTTCTACTTCTCCAGCCTGTTCAACAGGTATACCGTTAATAACTTTTGGCTTAAATTGCCATCTTCTGATAGCTTTCGTAGCCTCCTTATTAAAAAGTGTGCCATTAGTTGCTCTTAATATTCTTGCTAATTTTACCCTACCATTCGGTCCAACTACTAAATATACTCTTACTGAGCCATCAATACCTCCTTGAATAGCCTGAATTGGGCATTGCGGTTGAACTCTGACCATTGGTATTAATGCAGATGATGTTCCTTGTAAATCATTCATGTTGCCAAGAAATGCACCACTAAAATCAACAGGAACTGAAAAATTTGGTAATTCGATATCCAAATTTGGTCTAATCAGTTTTGTATCTTGTTGGAGATCAATATCAGGTGGAGGTGGAGGTCTTTTTTCAGGTTTTGGTCTATCAGGAATTTTTCGATCTCTTTCAAGCAGAGAATCATCTGTATTTATTCTAATAAACTCTAAATAACTAATATCTTCATCATTTTTTTTATTAAATACATCTGTCGATATTAAATATTGCATTAATAAAAAAATACAAAAAGCAGCAACAAATGCGAGGAAATGTGGGTAAAACTTTTCGTATTTTTTAATTATCATTTTTTGCCGCTATAGATATATTAGTAACGCCAGCTAATCTGATTTGATCCATTGCCTCTACTAATAATCCAGACCTTGATCTTTGATCGGCTTGAATAATTACTGATCCTTCAGGATATTCAATTTTAAGTCTTTCTATATTTGCTCTAACAGCTTTTAAATCTACTCTTCGTTTGTCGATCCAAATTTCGTCATTTTCAGTTATTGCAACGAGTATATTTCCTTTTTCATCTCTTTCTGCAGTTTCTGCATTTGGTCTGTTAACATCAACTCCAGTCTCTTTTACAAAAGAGGTAGTTACTATAAAGAAAATGAGCATAATGAAGACAATATCCATCATCGGTGTCAAATCTAATGCAGCTTCTTCTTGCGCTAATCTTCTTTTGTTATATCTTTTCATACTGTAATTGTTTTCTTGAGAAAATTTCTTGCCTCTTCTTGATACCTTTCTACTCTATTTGCTAAATCAAATTTGAAAAATAGCCCGCTAAGTGCAATGGTCATCCCTGCCATTGTTGGAATAGTAGCTTTAGCAACACCCGTTGACATAGCTCTTGGATTTCCAGTACCTAAGACTGCAAGCACTTCAAAAACCTCAATCATTCCATAAACTGTTCCGAGGAGACCAAGCATTGGACATAAACCTATCAAACCATCCAACATTTTTAATTTTTGTGTAGAAACCCTTTTTATATGAATTAAAAAAGATTCTTCAAATAAGTGGATATTTGAGCGATTGATGTTTACACCATTTGAAAATGTATCAAAATTATTCTTTATCCAATTTTTATTATTGTAAGAGGTACTTAAATATTTTGAAAAAATAATAAACCAAATAAAAAGTGTGACAATAAATAAAATATAAAGTACTGGACCTCCCCTATCAAATAGTTCAGCTAATCCCAACATTACTTAACCTTTTTTACTATAGTAACAGCGACAAACTCTTCTATTTCTTGAAGAATTTCAGATACTTTTTCAGACAATAATGTATACATTGCTAATAAAGGTGCTGCGAAAATTAATCCAAGCATTGTAGTTACAAGAGCTTGCGAGATTCCACCTGCCATTTGTTTTGGATCACCAGTACCAAATACAGTAATAGCTTGAAATGTTTCAATCATACCAATAACTGTACCTAGCAATCCAAGTAATGGGGCTACAGCAGCAAGAAACTTTATCCAGTTCACACCCCAACTTAAATTTCCATTTACAGTTAATAAAACTTCATCACATTCTCGCTCAAACGTATCAACATCTTTTGCGTTATCAGAAATAGATTGAATTTTATTGAAAACATCCGAATTTTCATTTGAGCTTATAGTTTTTGAATAAATGTATAACGTGTAATACCTATACGCTGCAAAAATTAATCCTGACAAACCAATTATGACAATAATAAATCCTATTAATTTACCTTGAGCAATTCTTTCAAAAGTAGATGGCTTATCTAGATAAAGTGATAAAAGAAATCCACGAGTTGGATCTACAGGAGCTACCGCGTAACCATCTGAACGATAGTGGGAACGGAATTGCCTTCTTAATGATCTATCTGGTTGTTTTTGAAGGACTGAGTAAGCATTATTAGCAATATCTGTTTTTACAAAAGATCTATTTTTAACCATATTAAATGGTCCATATCTAACCAATGAGTCTTCTTCAATATCACCATCGGAGTTGATAACATTTGCCTTGATTTCTTTGATTTCTCCAGAAGAATTTATTTCATTCAAATGTAATACCCACAAATCCTCAAGGTTTTTGAGATTATGAACTTTAATTTTTCCAATTTCATTCAATGCATCTGTTCTATTTGGATGTTCTGAAAAATTATATGCAGACTCTGAATCAGCTTGAAGCTCACCTGCCATTTGTCTAGCTACACCAAATAACTCTCCTAAAACGCCAAGCTTAATATTAAGCTCAGTTTCAAGTTCGGCTAGTTTAAGTTCATTTGATTCAAAAAGATCTTCTAATCTTTGATTTCTTGCTTCTTCATCAGATAATTGTTTCTGAGCTTTTGATAAAAGAAATCTTCTGTCAGCAACTTTTTTTATAAAGTTATCAATTCTTTGAGCATCAATTTTAGATAGTTCCTCTCTATTTTCTTCAACTCTATTTATAAGATCTTGAATCTTCTCAACTCTTTCAATATTTGGATCAACCTCTTCTTGAGTATCTTGAGCATTAATAAAGAAACTAGTAAAAATTAAAAAAGTTAGTAGATAAATTTTATTCATTTTTCTACTCCTTGAACCGGAAGATTAATGAAATCTGGTGGTGCTTGTTTATAGGCAATTTTTAGAGCAGAATCAATTTCATCAGAATATTTACCGCCTAAATGCACCCAAGATTTTTGACTTTTATCCCAATAACCTGTTTCGCCACCGTCTGGTGTCATGTAATAAAGATTTAATCTACCTAGTCTAAAAAACTGTGCTGCCAAAATAATACCATCAACATCTATTGAACCAGAATAAGCTTCGATCGTTCTTCCATACTCATTTTCTATTTGATAGGCTTCATATATCTTTCTAAATTTTTCAGCAGTTGAGAAATTTGCCTTAAATAAGATATCTTCTAACTCTTCAAGTCTCGCCATTCTCTCATCCATTAAAAAAGGTACGTCTATTTCAATTAGATCTCTAAGAGTAATGACCATTCTTTCTAAAAGAGGTAAGACATATTTATTTGTTTCATCTAAATCTTCAATCTGTTTTGTAATATTAGCGATTTCTTCAGCTTGACTTATGGTAATACGCTCAAGCTGATTGTCATATTTATTTAGAATCTCAAATTCAACGATAGTATCTTTATATTCGTTTGTAAGACGCTTTGATTCAGTATCTAATTTATCAATTCTTTCTTGAGCTTGCTGCAGATTTTTAATTGTTCCAGATTGAATATCTATTGAATCATTAACGAGCTGTTCAGGGTTTTCAGGAACAATCGTTTCAGGTTCTTCTTGTGCAAAAGTAAATATTCCAAAGAATATTGTGGTAAAAATTAAAATATTATTTTTCATAAGTTAAAAAAAATGGGGCCTTACTTGAAGGCCCCGATATTATATAGTTTTTAGTCTATTTAATATATATTTTTTTAGAATCTATAAGATGCGCTTAAATAAACAGCTCTACCAAAAATACTGTAGTAGCTTCTGTTGAAGTAAGGCCATCCATATGCACTATCTTTCTCAGGCATTTTGTCTTCAATGTTAGCTATTGTAGCTCTTAAAGATAAGTCTGCTGAGTAGTTATAACCCACAGATAGGTTAGCAGTGATGAATGGGTCACCTTTTTCTCCATAATACTGTTCAGTATGACCAGTTCTATCCATGAATAATGAAACTCTCCAGTCATCATATCTCCATGTTGTAGTAGCGGTCTGCTGTGATCTTGGCTCATATAGATAATAGTCTAATAATTCTAGAGTATCTGAATTAGAATCCTCTTTTCTCTTTCTTGAGATGATGTTTGAGTTGTATAGAACAAACCCAAAATCACCAGCTGATTCTGTTGAGAAATTATATCTTAGAGTTGTATCAATACCTTGGAACTCTTCAAATGACTGGTTTGTGTTATATGTGGTTATTTCGTCATAAGCACCAATGCCATCAGTATCCAAGTCACCAGGCGTTGCTCTTTTAATAGCTGCAAGAGTTTCTGTACAGTTAATACCAGCAAAGTTTGAATTATTTAGCCATGTTGCAAAAGCCTCACCTTCTAAACAATAACCTTCTCTGTTAGCAATGTTTTGAACATCAAGGTTTGTTACTGCACCTTCAAGCTTCACATGGAAAGCATCCATTGTGAATGATAAGCCTTCAGATACATCCCAAACGAAACCTAAGTAATAATTTTCTCCAGATTCCTCTTCTAAAGCTTTATTTCCTTGGAATCTTCCTTTAATTGTGGATGAATTATCACATGCTTGGAAAGTAGGTACTCCAGTAGCAAAACATTGGTAATAGTCTGTAACGCTAGTGAAATATGAACTGCTTCCAGCATAAACATAATGCATATCTGGTGCTCTGAAACTTTCAGATGCTCCACCTCTTAGTAGGAATTTATCATTTGGTCTGTATGCGAAGTTAAGCATAGCTGATTGTCTTCTTCCAACTGCACTTGACTCATCATCATATTCATCAGATCTTAATGCTGCTGTTAGCTCAAGTTTTGGTAGTACTGGTAGTAAGAATTCAACACCAACAGATGTTCTATCTCTATCACCACCACCTTGTCTTGCAGAACCATTAATAAATATTACTGCTCCAGGAACTTCATTATCGGAATCAACTCTTCTTTGATCCGGTTTAAGTAAATAATCATTTTCATGATATTCAAAAACAGCTGCGAAACCTATTGGACCACCAGGTAGTTGATAGTCAAGTTCGCCAGAAACTTGGTAATCAATCATAGTTGATGATGTTTCAGCACCAGTTACTTCAGGAGCATTAAACGCACCAACAGCACTATCAGGTATTGGTGAGAAAGCTCTATCCCATGCTAAACAAGCAGAATAAGTTGTACCAAATAATGGATCAACAATTGTATCAACACCACAAGGATGGTTTTGAGCTGCAGGGGTATCCATATATGAATAGTAAAAATTAGCGTAACTTAAATATGAAGCTACTCCAAAAGCATAGGCTGCATTGTAATAAAGATCGCCTCTCCATTTATAGAAACCAGATATATCTGTTGTATCACCTCTATCTGCACCTGTAATCCAATCATACACAGCAGTTGTAAGTGGTGATGATTCATAAACTGAATTGTATTCAGTTGTACTTATACCTGCTGACCATTCCATACCATTGTCATAAACACCATTCAAGCCAACAAATACATCTGTGACGTCTTCAGTATAGTTAGACTCTCTTCTTGAATTAGGTCCAGCTAATCCTCCAAGAGTTCTTGTATATCTGTATCTACCAAAATTATTATCACCAATTAACCCACCAAAACCTGAATCTTGTCTTGTGGTATGAGGTGTAGCTGTCCAAACGTCACTCATTCTAAACCATCTTGAGAAGCTGTTTATGAATGATTCAGATTCATAATAAAAAGCTCTAGCAGTAAGAGTGACTCCGTTATCAAAATTGTAGTTATAAGTACCCATTACTGTGTACTCATCTCTTTCATTAATTAATGTTTGCTGATCATCACTATAGTCTTGTACACAATATGATCCAGGATATGAATAAGGAGGTGATGTATATCCATAGTCAGCTTTATTCCATTTGAAACCTGCTGGATATATATCTGGACATGAGTATCCATTAGCTGCATAAGCATCGTAACCGTATTCACCATAACCTCTTGGAGTACTGTCGTATCCAGAAATACTTTGAAGTGACATTAAGTAATCAGCAAATACTGCGTCTGATCTATATTGGGGATCATTTGGATCAGACCAAATTGGGTTATCTTCCCAACTGTCAAAATCTTCTCTGTCGTTATAATACATGGGATCAATGTGATACATGTTTGCACCAACTGTCCAACTATGATTCCCTGAGAAACCACCTGTTGTAAATGTAAGATCAATTATATTGTCTCCGCCATGCTCTGTTTCACCAACATAGAAATCAATTTCGTTGTACTCTTTACCAGTAGTTGTAATAATGTTGACAACACCAGTAACAGCGTCAGAACCATAAACAGCTGAAGAACCAGATGTTAAAATTTCAATTCTGTCGATAAGACCTGCTGGAATCGTTCCTGTGTTAACGAAGTTTGATGAGTTGTTATATGGGAATGGGTAGTCTGCCATTCTTCTTCCATTAACAAGTACTAAAACTCTACCAGGACCAAATCTTCTCAAATCAAGCTCATTAGCATTTGGTGTGAAAGTGTTAACAAGAGACTCATTCTGAGTAGCTGCGTTAGCTATTGGAAGACTTTGAAGTGCTTCTGTAAGATTCCTATAACCATTATCCTTCATATCTTGTTTTGTGATAACGATTAATGGGCTAGCTCCTTCAACTTGGCTTCTTTTAATTCTTGATCCAGTAACTGTGACCTTTTCAAGAGTTACAACACCTTCTTCAGATTCCGATGATTCACCATCACCAGATGAGTCGCCTTCCGTAGCAACAGGAGTAGATTCAACAGATTCTTCTACTACTGCTTCTGTTTCTGGCTCATCACCAACTGCTTGTTCGCCTGGATTATCTGCAACAACGGCGAAAGTAACAGTTAATAATGAGAATAAAAATAAGTTTTTCATGTCTTTAATCATAAAAATATCCCCGTAATACGATTACTTAAAACACTAAATTACTATATTTTGCTTAAAAAACATAGAACTATTTGATTTTTTTTATATACATTTATTACACAAATTTCATACATAAGCTAATTCAGTTATGTAATAATACAAAAAATTCACTAATTTCAACTTATATAGGTATTTTATGATTAATAAATTATTAAAAACTTGTTTATCTTTAATTTTTGTATTCTTTACACAATCGTCTTATTCAGATGATTTAATTCCGGCAGAATTTTTTGCTTGCTATGGCAACAATCATAGTATGCAAATGTCGCCTGATGGCAAATATATTGCAATCGTCACACAACCAAGAGATGACAAATGTGATATTGAGCCAGATCTTCAAAAAAGAATTGAAGACGATTATAGAGGTGGAAAATTAATTTTATATAGTACTGATAATGGCTCAACAACTGTTTTAACTTCAGGAAGAGGTAACAGTAGTGTTGGTTCAGTAAGATGGGTCTCTAATGAAAGAATTATTTTCACGACAGAACCAACAAATTCGTCAGGTAAATCACTTTCTGCATATGCATTATGGGGAATGAACATTGATGGCAAAAAAAAGAAGACATTATATGAATTTAAAACCTCACAAGGTATCTTGTCTTCACCAAAATTAACAAGCTTACTCCCTGAGGAAGACAATTTTGTAATGGTAAAAATAAATGAAAGACGAGGGACTGTTGATGATTATTACAAAATGAACATATTTACTGGCGCAAAGAAAAAAGTTGCGTCTGGTCCAGATATTGAAAAAGAAGAATGGTTAGCTAACGTAATTGAAAAAGCTGACGGAACCCCTCTTGCAGCAGTGTCTAACATTGGAAATACATGGAGAATATGGAGATATCTACCAAGTGAAGATGCTTGGGAAATACATTTTTCAAATGTATGTCAAACACCAACATTTTTTCCTTTAAGTGGTTACGAGGGTAAATGGCTTGTTGCAGGACAAGATGTTTCAAAATCAAAAACATGGAATAGTGATAATGATAAGAGTAAATTATTTGTTTATGATCCTGAAACTAGAAACTTTGACCTTTTGTTTGAAGATCCAACTTATGATGTTGCTGGACCTGTTGGTGGTTGCAGAACAGCTGATGGCGGTGCTGCAATTGATGAAAAAACCAATGAACTTATTTACGTAAGTTATTATGCCGAAAAACCAGAAAGGCTTATTTTTAATGAAGAATTAAAACAATCATATGAAATGATTTTGGGCCACTTCATTGCTGATCGTGGAGAGGATGTTGTTGTTAGACCAGTGACTTGGAGTAAAGATAGAAATAAAGTGGTTTACTCGGTTTCTAGTTCTTCAAATCCAGGTGAGTACTGGTATTTTGATAAACAGAATGTAATTTTATCCTTCTTATGGGAAAGGTCTCCATGGATTGATAGAACTAAATTGGCAAAAAAAGTGCCAATTAATTACACGGCCCGTGATGGACTTGAAATCTACGGTTATTTAACTATTCCAGTCAATTCTAGTGGTAAAAATTTACCTATGGTTGTTCATCCCCATGGCGGTCCCAATGCGAGAGATACAATGGGTTATGACCCTGACGTTCAATTTATGGCCAATAGAGGTTATGCAGTTTTTCAGCCAAATTTTAGAGGTTCTACAGGTTATGGTGCATATCATTACATCTCAGCTAACAAACAATTTGGTAAGACAATGCAAGATGACATTACTGATGGAGTAAATTATCTGATTGAACAAGGTGTGGCTGATCCGGATCGTGTAGCAATCTTTGGTGGAAGTTATGGTGGATATGCCACTATGGCAGGGTTAACTTTTACACCTGATTTATACGCTGCTGGCATCAATTATGTAGGTGTTGTTGACTTAGAACTTCTACAAGAAGACTCAAATAGAAACTCTAGACGATTTGGTGGATTTTATGATGAACTTAGGCTTGAATGGGGTGATCCTGATGATCCTAAAGATATGGAATATATTATAGAAACATCTCCATTAAGACAGGCACATAAAATTAAATCACCAGTTCTAATTATGCATGGTGCACAAGATAATAATGTTAGATTAGTACATGCAAGAAAATTAGCTGACAGGTTAGACAGTCTTGGAAAAGAATACGAATGGTATGTTGAGCCATATGAAGGTCATGGATTTGGCGGAGAACAAGCTCGTCTAAATATGTATGGAAAAGTTGAAGAGTTTTTAGGTAAACACCTTAAAAATTAAAAAGCTTCAAACGAAGTCTGACTTTTTCCTAGAATTAAGCCGTGAATATCGTATGTACCTTCATACGTATTCACTGCTTCTAAGTTCATACAGTGCCTAATAACATGATACTCATCACTTATGCCATTTCCACCGTGAATGTCTCTTGATGATCTTGCTATATCTAAAGCTTTCTGACAGTTATTTCTTTTAAGTAAAGAAATCATTTCAGGTTTCATTTTATCTTCATCAATGAGTCTTCCTAACCTTAATACTGATTGAAGACCTAATGTAATTTCAGTTTGCATATCTGCTAATTTTTTTTGGACAAGCTGCTTTGATGCAAGTGGCTTTCCAAATTGCTCTCTTTCAAGCGAATATTCAAGTGCAGCATTCCAGCAGAACTCAGCTGCACCCATTGCACCCCAAGCAATTCCATATCTAGCCATGTTAAGGCAAGAAAAAGGGCCTCTAAAACTTTGAACCTTTGGGAGTATTTTATCTTTACTTACAAAAACATCTTCAAGAAAAATTTGACCTGTTACAGATGCTCTTAAAGCAAACTTACCTTCAATTTCTGGAGTGCTCAATCCCTTAGAGTCTCTATCGACTATAAAACCTCTCAAAACACCCTGCTCATCTTTAGCCCAAATAACCAAAACATCAGCTATGGGAGAATTTGTGATCCAGGTCTTTGATCCGTTAAGAATGTAACCGTCATCTTTTTCTTTTGCATTTGTTTTCATTGAAGCTGGATCTGAACCTGCATCTGATTCTGTTAAACCAAAACAACCTATAAGCTCACCTTTTGCCATCTGCGGCAGATAAAAATCTTTTTGTTCATCTGAGCCAAAATGATAAATTGCGTGCATGGCTAAAGATGTTTGAACACTATATGCAGATCTATAACTTGAATCTACTCTTTCGATTTCACGAGCTATCAAACCATAAGATACATAATTTGTTCCTGCACAACCGTAACCATTTATTGGAGCACCAAGAAATCCCATTTCAGCCATTTCTTTATAAATACCTTTATCAAATATTTCATTTCTATTTGCATCTGTAATCCTGGGTAAGAGTTCTTTTTGACAATAGTCACGGGCTGATTTTTGAATAATTAATTCTTCATCAGTAAGCTGGTCATCAAATAATAAAATGTCTTGGATTTTCATAACTGTTATATTTTTTCGACCCTAATAATACCAAATCTTGGCATTGAGAACACTATAGAATTCGTATTAAGTGCTTCTTCAACAATCTCAATCATTCTATTTGAATTCCCACAAATAATCATTAATGGAATCTCATTTTGATATTGATATACAAAATCAATTACTTCATCTGAAACATCCTGATGTCTAACTCCGTGCAGATCTAAATGAGTTATGCCGTTTTCTTTCGATATTTTCATCAATACACATTAATCTTAACCATATATAATTATTATATGGCAAAACTATACTTCTTTTATTCAACCATGAATGCAGGTAAGTCAACTGCCCTACTTCAATCAAACCATAACTATTCAGAAAGTAATTTAAAAACATTATTATTTATTCCTAAAGACTTAGGAGATAAATCAGATGGAAAAATTATATCCAGAATTGGTTTAGAGGCTGATGCGATCATTGTTGATAATGAATATAATTTTTTTAGTGAAATTGAAAAATTAAATCATGAGGATGTAAGTTGTATATTTGTAGATGAAGCTCAATTTTTATCAAAAGAGCAAGTTCAAAGTTTAGGAAAAGTTGCAGATGATCTAAGTATACCCGTTATGTGCTATGGCATAAGAACAGATTTTCAAGGTCAATTATTTGATGGAAGTAAAGAATTATTAGCTATAGCAGATAATCTTAAAGAGTTAAAAACTATTTGTAGCATGTGTGAGAAGAAAGCAACAATGGTGGTAAGATTAAATCAAGAAGGAGAAGTTGTTTTAGAGGGTGAGAAAATAGTAATTGGTGGGAATGATATTTACAAAACACTTTGTAGAAAACATTTTAGGCAACTCACAAAGTTAATTTAAATGGAGTAAATAGATGGAATATGTAAATAAACAGTTGCTATTAGATAAAAGACCAACCGGCATGCCTGAAGATGATTGTTGGAAATTAAACGAAGAAATTATTTCTACAATTGGAAGTAACGAAATTATTATTGAGGTTAAATATTTATCTATTGATCCTTACATGAGAGGCAGAATGAATGACTCTAAATCATATGCTGCTCCAGCAAAAATTGGCGAGCCCATGACAGGTGAAACTGCTGGTGTTGTCGTAGAAAGTAATTCAGATTTATTCAATGTTGGTGACAAAGTTTGTGCACACAAGGGATGGCAAACCTATATTAAAGCTAAAGATACAGATGTTGCTCTATTGAAAGTGCCTGAATCGGACATAGGATTATCATCATTTCTTGGAACGCTTGGCATGCCTGGGAGAACTGCCTATTTTGGTCTTAATAGAGTTGGAAAGCCAAAATCAGGTGAAACTTTAGTAATCTCTGCTGCTTCAGGAGCTGTGGGTGCTGTAGTAGGTCAGCTTGGCAAGATATATGGTTGCAGAGTAATTGGTATTGCAGGTGGACCAGAAAAATGTGCCTTTGTAAAAGATGTATTGCAACTAGATGAATGTGTAGATTACAAAGCAGGCAACTTGGTGGAAGATTTACAAAATGCATGTCCTAACGGAATCGATGTATATTTTGAAAATGTGGGTGGTCCTGTGACAAGAGCAATTGCTCCACTATTAAATAATGGATCAAGAGTTCCGATCTGTGGTTTTATCTCTCAATACAATGAAGCTGATATGTTAAAAGTAGAAACACCATTTCATGTATTAGGAGCACTTGAAAATAAACCTGAACATAGATTTTTTGTTGTCACTGAGTGGGCTGATGAGTGGGAGGCAGCAACCAAAGAGATATTACAATTAGTTAAAGAGGATAAAGTTCGTTATCGAGAAACTATCACAAAAGGTTTCGAAAATGCACCACAGGCTTTAAGAGATGTTTTGACAGGTAAGAATTTTGGGAAGCAAATTATTGAAATCTAATCTATTTCAATAACTCCTTTCATATACAAAACAGCATTACCACCGATCAAAACTCTGTTTTCAGTGTTTTCACAAAAGAGCTCCCCTCCTCTCTTGGAAACCTGTTTAGCTTCAAGTGAAATTTTATTTAATTTTTCTGACCAATAAGGAATTAAAGTTGTGTGTGCTGAACCAGTTACAGGATCTTCATTAATGCCATATTTTGGACAAAAGTAACGAGATACAAAATCATATTGATTGCTTGAGGAAGAAATAATTAAACCCTGGCCATCAAGTTTTGAAACAGCATCAAAGTTGGGAGTCATATTTGAAACATTATCTTCGTTGTCGAATACCGCAAATAAATTAATATTTCCAAGATAAGTCTCAAGAGGTCTTACTCCAGTTGCATTCTCTACAGCTTCAATCATATCAACTTCTTTGAAGTTATCTTTAGGAAAATCAAGTTGTAAAAAATTTTCTTGTTTATAAACTT
>CEWK01268362.1_pt1 | contig 16708 bp, 10 predicted proteins | sample 531431 | NCBI WGS metagenome assembly CEWK01 (sample SAMEA2623059, study PRJEB7988) | marine metagenome | isolation source: saline water (ENVO:00002010), including
ATTCAAAAATGATTCCAAACAGTTATGACTAAAAATTTTCCCAGTTTTTTCTATATTTATTGTTCCATTTTGTAAATCCATTTTCATAAAAAGTTCACTTTCTAGTTTTGTTCCATCTAGATTTCTAAGAGAAACTGTGTTTCTATTTTTTATCAATATTTTGAACTTGTTTTCCCTTAGAAAATCAATATTGTTTCCAACCAAACAACTAAAGCTTACAATATCATTGTCTTTTATATTATTCAGATCACCTAAAACCTCAACATCTCCCTCTAATCCTATATTCTCAATTTGTAATGGATCGACTATTTCACCATCCAAATCCTTAACATCATGATTATCCAAAACATCCACAAATATAAATCCTGATACTCCTGATGATAAACACCATATCATTTTACATGATTTTTCTCTGCAATAATTATTAATATTAATTGCATCTAATCCTGATCCACCATTTAGTATTACCAAAGGATTTGTTTCATCAATTACCTCTTTGTAATTAGAAACAACATCAATCTTACACATAGGATTCAACTGATTTAATTCAATTCTTCCTCTTGAACTATCTTCTTCATTAAAATATAACTTATTTACTCCAGAAAGCAATAAGTTCTTAGAAATTTCTGTTAATAAATTATCTCTCTTACCTAACATTAAAACACTACTATTAAACAAGTTTTTGGTAGCACCCTCTCCGTAGGTTAAATTTTGGCGATTATATCTATCCATCATAATAATTAATTCTAATATTAATAATACTAGAATTAATCAATTTTTTATTTAATTGTAGTAATCACTATCATAAGGATCGTCAATTACAAATCCTTTTCCGCTTTGATTACCTCTACCACCTCTACCTCTACCACCTCTACCTCTTCCATCATCTCGACCACTATTTATATTTTCATCACTTCTTATTGATGAATTATCTGATTTAGCAGCATTTTTTTTATCTAGACCTACTTTTACTAATTCTTCTAAAGAAGGATTTATATCAGCTAAAAATTTACTTTCAAATACATCTCCATATTTTTTCAAATGATTAATATATAAATTTCTTAACATATTAAATTTATCAGATAATTTATCTATATCATTCTCGATTAAACTTATATTTTTACTATCTAAAGGTTCTTTTCTATACTTTACAATATTCTCACTAATTTGATCTAAATAACCTCTATCAAAATATTTACTTTCAGTCATACTATTAGAAAATTCTTTAGTTTCATTTACAATCTTTTCTATGAATTTATAATTTATGTTATCTTTAATTTTAATCATTATTTCATTTATATTTTTCCTAATAATTTCCTTATTTTTACTTTTATTAAGGTCTGAAAACAATTGTACTAATTTACTATACAATTCATTATTCTTAGAATCTTTTATATTTTTAATATAATTTTCTTTCAAAAACTTTGTTAAAGAATCTTTTTTGTAAATTTTAGTCACATAATTATCATAAGTTTGAGATTTAGTTAATCTATCAACCCTTGATAAAAGTATTTGATATCTTCCTTTTATAATATCTAACTTATTTAAATCAAGTTCTGCTTTTTTTGAAATTTCTAAACTTTCTTTTATGGTTGGATCATTTAGAAGCACACCAGAAAAACTAGTACCTTCTCTAATCATAGATAGCTTTACCAAATAATTTACATTAATAATTCTTTCCATAACTTTGTCATCACATATACAATTTTTATCTTTTTTTGTAATATTTAATTTTTTGTGCTCTGTTCCAACTTCTATTTTATCAGTAGAATCTTTTATTAGTCTTAAATCACCAGAATTATAAGAATCCAAATAATAACCATCATTATCATAATCATCATCTATTTTACCAAAAATAATTGAATTTATATAATTTCCAGGTTTGAAATAAGATTCATATTTAGTATTACTAAAAAGTAATTCTTGAAAAGGAAAAGTAGTAGTATTATCTTTTCTTATTTCGTACAATTTAGATCCATAGATATCATAGATGAAATTATCTTTCTTATAGCATATGTAATAATCAGTACCAGAAAAACGGAGTATTACTAATTTCAAATTATCAGAATCGGTTCCTACATTCATATCTCTAAAATCAAAACCACCAAAATCAAAACTATCATTAGAATCTTTTGTATTTACACTAACAACCGAATTTCCATCATCTTTTTCAGATTCATCTAATAATGATAATATATCTTCAACTGAGTTTTTATCTGATATTATTTCTCCACTTGAATCTTCATCTGATATTATTTCTTCACTTGAATCTCTTCCAGATACATATTTGAAAAATACTTCTTCAATTGAATCTACTTTTGATTTTCCTTTGTAGCCCAAAATTTCAAATATATAGCTTGAAAAATTATATCCTGATAAACTACTTATTAATTTTGATAAGAATGAACTAAATAAATTATTAGTTATTTCTCTATTTAAATTAATTTCATAGCAATCCTTAAGTTCAAAATTAATAGCTTGTATTATTTTTGCTTTTCTTTCTTCCTTTTGTTTTTCTGTTGCATTATCTGGTAATGGTGTTGTATCATCTGATGTCAAATTTCCAAATATCTTTTCTTCTGCAATATTTTTTATTGTCTTTGAAAGTTGACTCTCAAGATCTGCTATTTCAGTTTCTAATTCAGACTTTTTATTATTAGGATCATATCCTAATTGAGCTATTAGATCATATTTATAATTAATATTTGATTCAATTTCTTTGATTTTAGAAATTTCGTCTTTGCTATATTCAAAATCTTTTATAATTTCTTTTAATCTTTTAACTTCATATTGTTTATTCAAAGCATTTTTTATTTTATTTAATTTATCTACACATCTAATTGTATAACTATCAGTTGATTCAATTTTAGATATTTTTTTTTCATCAGTATCATTATCACTAATATCATAAATTGACATTACAAATTCCCTAAAATAGTATTTTAAACTTTCGACATCAATAAAATTTTCTCTTATAAGATTTGAAAATAAATGTCTATTTTTATGATTTAATGATTCTAAATTAACTGAAAATTTTTTAGCTATATCAATATTTTTATTTTCATGAACTCCAAATCTTTCTAATATGTCATCCTCTAAATTATTTATATTATCTTCATAATCTTCATCTAAATCTCCTTCTACAATTCTGTCTAAAATACTTGATGTATATAAAAAATCATCAACAGATTCTTTTTTTTGCTTTTTTATTTTTTTTCCTTCCTGATTTGAACAATATTCTATAATTTCCAATGTATAGTCTAAATATGGAATTATCCTATCGAATATTTTTTTATCATTTTCTATACTTTCATTAGATTTTTTAAATTTAGATATATACTCATTACATGATTCTTTAATAGTTTCAATATCTTTATTAATGGTTTCTTCAATACTTGCTTTTTCTATGTTACTAGTTTTACCTTTCAATTCTGATAATTTTTCAATTAAGTTATTAACAATTTCTCTGATATTAATCATATAGTCTTTTGATTCAGTTAGCCTTATAATTCTTGTCTTATCAATATTTTTATTTGATTCTAATAAATTTTTATTATTAATATCTTCTTTTTCTTTATTATATTTTTCTTTTGCTTCTCCAAGAGTTATAATTTTATTTGGTAAAATTTCTAATTCAAATTTTAGATTTTGTATTTGTCTATTTCTTGAATTCATGAACTCAGCAAAAATAGGATCATAATCACTAAATTTATTATTTAATTCTAATGAATCATCAGAAGTTAACTGATTAAGATTTCTTAATTTATCAGAATGATAATAATTAAAAAAAGATGCTCTTAATGCTTTTAGTTCATCATATCCAAAATGATATTTGTTAATAAACTTTTCTATTTCCTCTTGTTCCTTAAAATATCTGAAGAAATTATATAGAAATTCATTGAATGTAAAATCTGTAATATCTTTTTCTCTTCTCTGTTCGAATCTATCATTAGCATCTTCCGAATCTACATAAGAATATTTCTTATAATCGTAATATTTTTCTACAAATTCTTTAAAATTAATTTTTTGTTCATCCTCTTTCAAAATATTTAATCTATAAATATTTTTTAGTCTTGAGTTGTAATCATTTATATCATTCTTGTATTGATCTATAATTTCATTAAATGAATTTTCATAGTGTGATTGGTCTTCATCATCTAATTTGGAAAATTCATACTCAGTTTTACTAATATTATCATTAATTATTCTAATTTGTTCACTATAAAATTTAATTGCTACAATTTCATTTTCTCTTTGTTTCAAATTACCTTCATCTAATTCATCATTCGTTTTCATTTCAAAATCATTAATATGAGAATAAAATAGTTTATTAATTAATTCTTGGTCTTGGTCTTCTTTATCTTTCAAATATTTATATATTGTTCCAAAAGTATTATCAATCGGAAAATCAGCATTATATCTATCAAATATTTCAGAAATTAAATCATTATTTACAGTCAAATTAAATTTTAATAAAGATTGAGCTTCTTCATATTCTTGAATTAATTTATAAATTTCTATTTTTCCAGAATATATTAAATAATCATTTATCAATTTAAATATATCTTCTTTTATTTCTTCATTTTCATCTTTAGTATATTTTTTTCTAAATTCTTCTTTTTTCTCTTTAATAATAATCTCAAAAGATTCTATATTTTTATTAATATTTTGATAATATTCACTAAATTTTCTAATTAAATCATCGTAATTTTCATTATTTCCAAAGTTTATTCCTTCTATTGATAAAATATTACCTAAAACATCAATAATATTATTGTAAATTTCAATATAAGTTTCATATCTTTTTATCAATTCCTCTTTTTTGGCATTAAAAAAATCAACTTCATCATCTTTTTTAGGAATAATGTCAAATAACTCATTTCTTCTTAATTTTGTTTTGTAGTAATCTATAAACATTTTTTTTGTATTTTCATCATACCAATCAATATCTATAGTCATACCAATACTTTCCCTCTCTAATCTATAAAGATTATAGCATACTTTTTGTAATTGTTGCGAATATCTATAATAATTGTCATATCTCAGAAATTTAAAATCAAATCCATTTTCTTTTTTGGACCCATTTACTTCTAACAATAGTTTACCTAGCTCTTCACTATTCTTAAAATTAAGTGAATAAAAATAATCTAAATAATTTTCAACTCCAATAGCCCATACACTACTTTTTTCTTTTTTATTTGCTAATCTCGATTTAATATTAGATTTTGCATCTAAATTATTAATATTAGATTCATGATATTCAATTAATTTTATATGATTTTGGTACTCTTTATTTAACTTTTCCTTATCTTTTTCAAATAATTTTATTCTACTATCAAATCTATATTTACCTACTTGTATTGAATTTAAATAGTTTTTCATAATTAATAGTGGTGTTTTTGTTTTATCATTACTATCTGGATTACCTGGATTAATAAATTTATAAAGAATTGAAATAAATTTAGATAATGAGAAATCATTTGATGTAACTAATTTAGAAAATTTATGATCATCCACTAATTCTTCGTGATAATATGGAATTATTGGCTTACTATTTTCACCTAGTAAAAATCCTTTGCCATAAATAATATATGATTTGGAAAACAATAAACGTAATAAACATTCAGAATCTTCAATTATATTCATATCTTTTAATAAGTTTATTAAATAATATACCATTTTTTCATTTTCTTTTAATTTTTTTAAAAATTTAAATTGGGGACGTCTATTTTTTATTTTAGATTGACTTCTTTCACTTTCAGAAGTAATATTTAATTTTTGGTTTATTAATTCTACTAATCTTTCATCATAATTAGTGCTATTATAATAATAATCAATACGGTCATCAAGATAAGTATATATATCATCAATATCTAACCAAATATCTTTATTTTCATAATGATCTAAAACATCTTTTAGTTCTAGTAATATATTAATAATATCATTTCGATCAATTGAACCAAATTTTTCTTCAGCTACGAAATTATTAATAACATCATTTAATTTTTTAAATCTATCAAAAAATAATTTATCTTTTACTATATAATATTTAAGACTCATATTATTTGGATCTCTTACAAAAAAATTTAATATATGTTTATCATTTTTACCAAATATAAATTTTTCTAAAATATCTTTTGGATATTCTTCATTATTATTATTACTGATCTTTAAAAATTCATATTTAATTATTTCAACTAACAAGTCATATACATCATTTATATCATTTATATCTTTTTTAATTTCATCTAAAAAAGAGCTTAAATATCTAATGTTCGCACCAGATAGATATCCTAATTCTTTAAAATCATTAAAAATTTGTTCTAATTCATTAACATTATTATTATGTCCTTCTCCACCTATTAAATTTGAATTATAATAATTTTGGTATATTCCCTCATCATAAACATAAAAATATGCTTTTATTATACTAAGGGCGTTTCTTATATCATCTTCATTACTATTATTATTATTAATATCTTGATTTATAAATTCTTTGAGTTCTAAGAGATAATCATTTCTTTTTTTATTTAATTCAGGTAATTGATCATCAATAAATGATCTTTGAAATAGATTATACCTGTCAATATGACCTAAAGACTTTGTTTCTATATAGCTTTTAAGAACTGTCAATTTAACATTATCGCTAAAAATTGCATTACTAATGTCTTCTACAGTTATAGGTTCATCATATATTCCTATATTATTACCATCTATTTTAATAGGTTCTTTATATAATTCATTACAGATGTAATTTTTAATATTTTCAAAAATAATACCTCCTATATTTTGTTTTTTATTAATATTATCATATTTACTTTTAATAAATGCTAATAAAAAATCACTTGTATTTTTTCTATTAATATCAGTACATCCAATCTTTTTTCTCAAGTTTTTTTCAAAAAATTCATTATCAAATGTATCTATTTTATCCTTCGCTAAATCAAAAATTTTCTGATGATCATTTGTATCTAGTTTCAAATTAATTTTATTGATTTCTTTTAGATAAGCTAAAACTTCAAATTCAATACCGTTTAAATTACTAATTCTAATAACTTCCTCTAATTTACTGCAGCATTCATCATAATTATCGATTTTAACAGAAAATTGAAATGGATCAAACTCATTAACATAAACTTCAAAAAAGTACTTGATTTTTTCACTAATATCCTCAAAAATAGATTTTTTTAAGATAGTATAATTACTATCATAAAGATCGTTAACAACTTTTAGATTGGATATAAAAAAAGAATTCTGATAACTTTTTATTTTTTGATCTAAAAAATTTTCTTTTACAGCTGTTGCTTCATAAATCTTAAAAAATTTATTTCTAAAATTAAATAGAAAATCTTTATCATTTTGTTTATCATATTCAAAATACATTAGTATTATTTCTGCTGTAGCATTATCTGTAATTCCTACTAACTTAATTTCTTCTTGGATAATGCTAATGTAATCATCATATTTGGTTATTTCTCTAATTTTATTTTCTACATCTACCAAATTAAATTTTTGAATTTTTCTCAATTCGTCTACAGAATCAAGTTTTTCACTTTTTGTTCCAAAAATACCAAAAAAATTATTAATTGACATATTTACAGAATTCTCACCTTTTATAAATAATCTTATCAAAAAGAATTTGAAGAATTGCTCATTATCTTTTCCTTCGAGTATATTAAATTGATATAGATACCAATAATAATATTTTTCACTAAATATTTCATTGTCAAATTGTCTTATTAATCCAATTTTATCTTTTTTCAATCTTTCTAAATATTCAAAATATCTATCATATCCTTGAAATTCATTATTATCATTATTATTTGGAATAAATAATACAATTTGAATGACTTGTCTAACAATATCTTCTAGTAAATCAATGAATATATTTATTCCACCTCTAGTAAATTCAAAATTATCTACTAAAATTTGATTTAATTCATTGCTCTCTTTTTCTAATTCACTCATTAAATTTGGAATAATTTTAGAAACTTCATTTTTATTATTTTTATATTCAGGTTTATATATTCCCTTAAATGAATTAAAGATTTCCTTAATGATAGTATCATAATTAAATTCATTTATCTTTTCATCTTTTAAAGAAATTTTATTTTCATTTAGTTGTTTTTTTAATTTTTCAATATCATTATCAAAACTAAATTCATTAATTTCATCGTTGATTTTATTAATATTTTCTTCAAAATATTCATTTTTTTCTTTTACAAATTTTATAACTTCATCATACACTTTATTTAGCTCTATTTTGTAATCATTTTGATTTTTTACATTTATAGAATTTAAATCATTATCTTTGAATTGAAGATTATATTCAATTATTTCTTTATTATTATCATAAAATGAATTTGTAAAATCTAATTGTTTGAACTGATAAAAATTTATTTTTGTATCACATGCTAAATTTTTTATCATTAACTTTACTAATGCTATTGATTTATTTACATCATCAGCTAATATTTTTTCATCAATAAACAAATTTAGTTTTTTTATTAAAAAATTCAAAAAATCTACTTTACTAGATTCTTCATTAGATATTTGGTAACTTTTATATTTATTTAATTCAAACAATAAATTATTATTTTTCAAATTAGTCCTATACAATAAAAATAATGCATCTATTTCTAAAAAAATAGTATCAATCTCTTTTATAAATTCTGGTCTTTGATTATTACCATAATCTTTATTCAAATTTTTATCTCTTAATATTGATAATTTATTATTAATTTCATTCATAATTTTTTCTTTTCTATTTGTAGAATAATTTTTTTTTAAATTAGATAAATAACTCATATTTTTTAATAAAATATCTAATCGCTCATATTTTGAATTAAAATATTTACTATTTCTACATTCTAAATTATTTATTAATTTTTGTAAATGATCTATATTTTTATCATAATTTTCAAATATATCAAGAGCATCATAAAATTGATCTGTATTTTCTACTGTTTTTCTTTCTTCTTCATAAACTATTGAATCTTTGATTTTACTTTGGAGAAGTCTATCAAATTCTATTATTTCTCCAGCTTCACTTACGGTAACTCTAGCTTCGTCAGCATTAATCCATTTAGTTAAAGATTCCTCGCCAGCACCTCCTTTCATTTCTAACTGCTTTAACAATTTTAAATATTTTGATTTATATTTAATAAACTTTTCGTAATAATTTTGCATATAGAATGATCTAGAAAATCTTTCAATATACTATTTTTTATTTTATAGTTTACATTAATGGATTCAAAAGTTTTTGATAAAATTAATTTTAAGGAAAAATACATCAAATATAAAAAAAAATATCTTGAATTAAAGAAATCTAAGGGTATGACAGGAGGGAATTATAGACATGATATATGGATTGAAAATAATTTTTTTGAAGATAACAAGTTTTCAAAAATAAGCAATTATTGTAAAAAATTATTGAATGATCTTAAAGAAGATGAAAGAACAAATGATAGAAAAACATTATGTTTACATCCTGAAAAACATAAAGAAGTATATAATTTAATTTATGATGATCCTAAATTTAATGAATATATAAAATCAATATCTACAAGAAAATATAGATTAAGACCAACATTTCCAATAGAATTAAGAATGTATCCTACTGGATCAAAAGGAATGCGTTGGCATATGGATACTTCAATGTTTTCACCTGATTGTTTCGAAGTTGTTTTAACATTGGAAAATACTTCTGACAGTAAATTTTTATACGATTTGATGTTTACTAAAGAAGTCGATCCAAAACCAAATACTATGGCGATAGTAAAACCTTTATCAGTTTTTCATAAAGTTACACCAGTAACAAAAGGTTATAGAACAATATTAAAATTCGTTGTTGAATTTCTTGATGAAAATAATGAGAACAAATTTAATGGCAATTTTAAAAATGAATTAAGTAAATGTCCCTTTTAGTGATTTTATTTAAAGAATTAAATTATATAATTTGTATATGTCTAGTACAGAAGGTCAAACTGAAACTCCTACTGAAACTCCTACTGAAACTCCTGCCCCAGCTCAACAACAAACTGTAAATCTCGATAGTCTCAACACAGTTCAATGTCTTAATGTTCTTTGGTCCATGTTAAACCAAGCATCAAGTAAAGGTGCATTCACAATCGATGAATCATATGTTTTAAAAGTAATTTTCCAAAAAATTACCGCCAACCTTGCTCCAGATTCTCAAATTGTTGACGCGCCAGCTCAACCATCAAATACTAATGTTGATGTATAATTAGATTAATTAAAAATAAATAGAATCAAAATATAGTTTTGATTCTATTAATTGTTTCATTTTATTTAGGCTATAAATGTAAATGGTCCTAAAGTAGATGATCTATCTCTTATAAAAACTACATCACCCAGATTAATTTTATTTCTGTCAGGTAAACTAAATGAATGTTTCAATGTTCCATTAATATATTCAAAAAGAACATACTTATATAAACTTGACCCTACTTTCTTTTCGAATACAAAGTAGGTCTTCTTAACATAATCATTAACAATTTTACCAGAAAAGAAAAAATTAAATAAAAATGAATAAGGAATGTTTTTTTCATAAGGAAAAGGTCTTTTAAAATAAAATATTTTATCCCAGTATTTCTGTGAAAATGGTTTTAATTTCTTACCGTTAAGTATAAATCTACTCATTCCTTTCTTTTTCTTATCTCGATTATTCATATCTAAAATAGGATATTTTTGATCTCTATGATTGTAATAACCAACATGATATAAATTAGAATGAACATTACATCTAGGATTATATTTTCCATAAATACTAGAACAATTTGGTTCAAAGTTTTCCTTATTTGAATTTATGCTTGGATTAAAATATTCCTTATTTTTTTTACAGCTACCAATTAACATTAAAATAACTGCAATCATTAACACAAATAAATATTCTTTCATATACAATCAGTTAGATTAAATAAAATAATTAAATCTATTTATATTAAAACTATATTTTTTTAAAAATGTCATTCAATAATACATTTGTTGATAGATAATTCTTATCATCCAATTCTATACATAAACCAACATCTAATCCAACTAAAACTTTTTTCTTTTGAATTTTTAAATAACCTATTTTTGTTTCCTCTTTTAATAAATTTTCATCAACAACACTTACTTTATTTTCATTAAGTAAATCATATAACGACTCTAAAACCAGATAAATTTTATTATTATCTTTGTGTGCCAATACCCATTCTTTTGATAAATTAAATTTCTTAACTTCCTTATTTATTGATCCTTCATTATCATTCTTAATACTTTCCTTTAATGTAGAATCAATTGAATCAACTATATCCTTTATATTTTTCTCGATATCGTATTGATATTCTCTCATACTTAAATAGTAATTATTTAATGACTCTGTTATTGTACTGCTCATTGAGTAAAAATTATCTCTTAACTTAAAATTTTTATTGATTAAACCTTCTAACTTACTCATATTATCTTTTAAATCATCAATCAACCATGGAAAACTTTTCATGTCTGAAAAATTAATTAATAGTTTTCTCATTAACTGCATTGACAGATCTAATTTATTAATGTCATCTGATAAGTTGCTAATAACAATAACTAAATAAGTTTCACCATTATGATAAAAAGTGTGAATGTCCAAATCTTTTCTATTTTGAACAGTGCTACACCAAGAAATAAAAATTCCAAATTTTATATAATTTGTTACCATATCATTTTCCATTTTTTCTAATTCATCTTTATTTACTCTATAATTATAATTTTTTGATTCAAGCATTATAGTTTTTCCATCAGGAAAAGTTAACCAAGCGTCGCCAGAATGTGGAGTTTTTGCCTTATTATCATAAGTTACATCACCATAACGTTGAGATATAACTTGCTCCAACATATGTTCTCCAACCTCACCCTTTTTTGTTGAATTATTTGATACACCGGTTAATTTTTGAATCGAATACATCATTTCTTCTATCTGCCCACTTAAATATGATTCCTCAGAATCATCTCTTAAATCATTTAATTCTTCTAATTTTCTTAAAATCTGACAATATTCATTATCTTTCTTACTATTAATTTTAGGATAATGAATTTCATACCCAGTTCTAAAAATATCTTTTAACTTCTTATCTCGTTCCCTTTGTTTTAATTTAAAAACTTCAGGAAAATCTTTTTCATTAATATTAAGTGTCACTTCCATTTTAATTTATATAAACAAACATACTTTAAATAGATTTAAATCAATTCCTTCTTTTTCTTCTATTAAAAAAATTAGTAAAAATAAAAGCTATTATCACAAGTCTTAAAAACATCGTACTTAGTAATCTAAAATTAATTATTAAATACAATGTAACAGGTATCATTAAAATCTTCAACAATATATCCATCTTATCTAAAATTCATATAAATATATATTGGATAAATTATTCAATTTTTTGGATATTATTTATGAATTTATCAACAAATCTTTCTATTAATATACTTTTTTCTATATTGTTAATTTTATCACTTTTAATTTTATCTGATTTTCCAATTAAAAATTTTTTCATTAAATTTTTATCGAAATTATAAGCTTTAACTTCATTCTTTTTTAAAAGATATAATTTAGATAACCTATGCATTCCATCAATTATATTTCCATTGTATACTATAATTGGATAATCTAAATTGGCTTTTTTTATTTTAATGTAATCTTCTCTATATTTCTTTTTCTTTGGATTATTTAATACATCCATTGGAGAAAAATCACCCCAACAATTATCGTATAATAAATTAAATAAATTATTTTTTTCAATACTAATTTTCACACTTTTTGGTTTGAATATGTTTATGTATGCAATCATCATATCTACTGAATATATATTTTTTCCATCATTAAAAGTTCTCATTATAATATTAAATATAAAAAATATAATAATTCTTTATTAAACACTGAGAAATCTGACAAATGTAAGATTGTCTAGAGAACCTTTTTAAAAAAACGTTTTCAATTAATTTAATAAATAATCTACAATGTCAAAAATTGGATTTGTAGGGTTAGGCCGAATGGGATATAATATGGCCATGAATTTATCAAAAAACTATGAAACATTTGTGTGGAATAGATCAAAAGAAAAAGCTGAAAATCATAGTACTGAATTTGGATCAAATATAATTTCAGATGTTAAAAATATACCTATTCATTGTAATATAATTTTTTTCTGTTTACCAACACATAATGAAGTTAAATCAGTTATTTCTGAGATGAGAGAAAACTTAAATGAAACTCATATTTTGATAGACTGTACTTCTTCAGATTGTTCTGTACAAAAAGAAATATATAATGATCTTATAGAAAGTAATATTTACTTTTTTGATGCACCTGTTAGTGGTGGTCCAGAAAAAGCTTTTACTGGCGAATTAACATGTATGGTTGGCGGTAATAGAAATAAATTTATTGAAATAGAATCAGTATTAAAAACAATTTCTAATCCAATTTATGTTGGTGATATCGGTAATGGTTGTGCAATTAAGTCAATTAATAATATTCTTAATGTATCTCATTTATGTTTGGCATCTGAAGCTTTACAATCATTAAGTGATTTAGGAATTGACAAAAAAGTAGCATTAGAGGTAATAAATAAATCTTCAGGAAAAAGTTTAATGACAGAAGAAAGATTACCTATAGATGTATTTGAAAAAAATTATAACTTTGGTTTTTCGTTAGGATTGATGAATAAAGATGTAGGACTAGCAATGAATATTATAAAAAACCCAATAATGTTTTCAAAAATTAATTCTTTATTAAAAGAATCATTGGATAAATATGGTTATGATGCAGATTACACTGAAATCTGTAAATTATATTTTGAAAGTTAATCCAGACAGTTATGCCTTATTTTTCATACTAATTAAAATTTCTCTAACACTATCTTTTATATTCTTTACACCTGGACATAATCTTTTTAACCTTGTAGTATCTAAAAAATTATTAGACCTACCAGCAGCTAAAATTTCATTCTGTTCTTCAATTGAAAAATTTTTCCACTCAAATTCTGGATCTACTATCTCTTTATACATTTCCAAAATTTGATTATGACTAATCAAACCAGGATTTGTTAGATTAACTGTTCCTGTAATTTTTTTTTCAGCCATATCAATAGCCATTGGTAATAACTCTGGCAATACAGTCATTGAATTTGGAACAGAACAAATCTTTTCATAAGTAGTAATCTTCTTAATAAAATTTCTCTTACTATGACATGATGTTATTGGCATTCTTATTCTCAAATTTAGTGTATTAGAATCTAACAAGTGCATTAATTCGTCAGTAAATCCTTTTACTACAGAATAAGAAGAATCGAAAAAATTTGGTTCTGATTCTTCATCAAAACCATTTATTTCTTCACCAAAAGGATGTTCATCATCAAATTTAAATATACATCCTGTTCCTAAATATGTAAAATGTTTGTTATGCTTTTTAGCAAGTAGAGCTAATAAAATAGGTGAAAATAAATTATCTCTAACATTTTCATATATTTTTCCTTTTTGTTCAAGATAATCAATAGTTGTATATTCTTTGTCATCTATTTTACCATGAGTTCTACCGATAAAAGACATTATATGGGTACAACCTGAATTTAAAATTTCCCATTCCAAATCTTTTTTATTATTTACTCTTACATTACCTAAAATTACTTCGTGATCTGATAGTAAATCTAAAACTTGATTACCAATCCAACCTTTATGACCATAAATCAAAACTTTCATATAAATATAGTTTAAAGGTAACCTTTAGATTTCTTTTATATGCCTGAAGGACCAGAAGTTAAGAGACTTACGGTAAGAGTAAATAATTTAGTATCTCAACGTAAATTAAAAAATATAAAAATAAATAGTGGAAGATATACTAAAAAATTACCAACAAATTTTGAAAAGTTTAAATCTAGTTTACCATTAACTATAAAATCTGTAAATTGTCATGGAAAGTTTATATGGTGGGAATTCAAAAATAATGATGAAGATTCTGATCACGTAATGTTTAATACATTAGGTATGACAGGATATTGGACAAAAGAAGATAATTTGAAACATAATAATGTATCACTAATTCTTGATGATTTTTCAATACACTTTAATGATTATAGAAATTTTGGAAATATAATTTTTTGTGATAGGAATAATTTAGAAAAAAAGCTAAAAGATTTAGGTCCTGATTTATTAGCAATTGATAAAACATTAACTGGAATAAATGCAAATAGATTAGGATTAGAAGAATTTAAAAAAAGATTAGAAAGAAAAAGAAAAGATACAATGATCGCCTCAGCATTACTTGACCAAAAAGTAGCTTCAGGATGTGGAAATTATATTAGAGCAGAAGTATTATATCTAGCAAAAATTAGTCCTTTTAAGGAAATAGGAAAATTATCTAATTCAGAAAAAGAATTACTCTGGGATTTAATGAGACAACTTTCATTTAACAATTGGAATAGAAGTGTTGGTATTAAAAATGATATTATAAATAATAAATACAAATTTGCAGAATATTATGGAAAAAACTTTTTAGTATACATGCAAAGTGAAGATATCAATGGAAAACCTGTTCTAAAAGAAAAGCTAAATGGACGTACTATCCATTATGTAAAATAAGTTTAAAATCAATAATCACATTGAAAAAGTTAAAAAATAATTAAAAAGTTTATTTTTAATACGAAAATAATTAAAAATAAAATAATTAAAACCTTTATATATATGATTTTTACAATAGATAAACCTAATATTTTAGGAGAATCACCAATTTGGAATCATTTTAATAATACCTATTACTGGGTAGATATTGAAGATTATAAAATTAAAAAATTTGATGATTTTTATAAAGAATATGATGTACAATTTAAAGGAATTAAAGTAAAACCTACATGTTTGGCATTAATTGATAGTAATAAGATGTTTACTGTTGTTGAAGATGGTTTTGGGATATATGATTTTAGAGAAAAAAATGGATTTAAATATGTTTATATTCCAGAATTTGTTGATGAAAATTTTAGAAAAAATTTAAGATTTAATGATGGAAAATGTGATAGAAAAGGTAATTTATATATCGGAACAATGGATTTAAATATACCAAGAAAACCAATTGGAACTATTTATAAATTAACTCCTGATCTAAACACAATTCCTATTTTTGAGAACATATCTGTTACAAATGGAATATCATTTACAACTAATAATTATAGTATGTTTTTTTCTGATACTCCTACTAAAAAGATATATAGATGTAGTCCTCCTAATTCAATAGTAAAACTTAATTATAAAATGATTTTAGGAGATGAAAATTCAAATCGAGCTCCTGATGGCTCAACAATAGATATTGAAAATAATTATTATTCTTGTTTGTATGGAGGATACGGAGTTGACGTTTTCTCTACAAATAATAATAATATTAGTTATGAATATACAATTAAGACTAATAAAAGAAATAATACATGTTGTTGTTTCGGCGGACAAAATATGAATAAATTAATGATAACTTCTGCAAAAAATCCTGATGATGAAAAAGATAATGGATCAACAATAATTATGGATACTGACAAAATAGGAGTTAAAGAACATCCAATTAATTTAAATTTCACCCACTAGATATTCATAAATAGATTCAATTTCAAGACCAATTTTTTTATTCATAACTTTTTGTGCTAATTTAAGTCTTTCTTTATTAAAGTAACATAATATAAATCTC
>CEWK01026556.1_pt1 | contig 16686 bp, 12 predicted proteins | sample 531431 | NCBI WGS metagenome assembly CEWK01 (sample SAMEA2623059, study PRJEB7988) | marine metagenome | isolation source: saline water (ENVO:00002010), including
CTATCTAATAATGCTTTCTTACAAATTAGATTTTATTGAATTCCAGTGGGTAGGATTAATTTTACCAGTTTTTGAGGTTTTCTACTAGTTTTTATGGTGATGTTTTATGAACAAGACTATTAATGAAATAGTAAATAAAAAAAATAATGACTTGAAAGCACTTGGGGCACCGGATCGACAATGGTCCACTTATGGCGATCTCAAAAAATTGACGGCGTATGTTAGTTCACGACTAAGATCTTATGGTATTGCAGTTGCAGATAGAGTTGCTATTGTTTTGCCAAATGGTCCAGAGATGGCGTCTGCCTTCATAACGATGGCCCAAAGCTGTACGACTGCGCCATTAAATCCTAATTATAGGGAAGAAGAATACTTATTTTACTTGAAAGATTTGAATGCAAAAGCACTAGTAGTGTTACAAGATTATAATGGTCCAGCACTTGCTGCAGCAAATCATCTCAACATTTCAGTAATTAAAGTGAGCGTGAATCCCGAGCATTTGGCTGGAGAGTTTGAACTTTTAGGTGAAATTCATAACTCTGTTATATCCCAGCGCCTACCCACTCCGCAAGATGTGGCCTTAATACTTCATACTTCAGGTACTACATCCAAGCCAAAAATTGTGCCACTTCTTCACTCAAATATAGTGTCTTCAGCAAAAAATATAAAAAGTTCCTTAAGTCTTTCAGAGGATGATCTTTGCATGAATATAATGCCTTTGTTTCACATACATGGGTTGATTGCGGCTTTGTCTGCTTCCATCGCAGCAGGCGGATCTGTGTGGTGTAGTCCAGGTTTTGATGCGTTAAAATTTTTTCGTTGGTTGGATGATGCCTCACCTTCCTGGTTTACTGCAGTACCAACAATGCATCAGGCAATTCTTGCTAGATCTAAGCGAAATAAAGATATAATCGAAAAAAATAAACTAAGGTTTTTAAGATCTTCTTCGGCTTCTCTACCATCGCAGGTTATGAAAGAACTGGAGCGAGTTTTTAGTGCGCCAATAATTGAGGGGTATGGAATGACCGAAGCAACGCATCAGATGGCTTCAAATCCACTTCCACCATTGGTGCAAAAACCGGGTTCTGTTGGGCGTGAAGCTGGACCGAAAATCCGAATTGCTCATGAATTAGAAAATCATCTAATCGACGGCACTGGAGAAGTTGTTATTTCTGGCTCAAACGTAACACCTGGTTATGAAAATAATTTTGAAGCTAATAAAAAAAGTTTTTTTTACTTTGAGGGGGAACGCTGGTTCCGTACAGGAGATCAAGGTGCTTTTGACCACGAGGGATATCTAAGCTTAACTGGAAGGCTTAAGGAAATAATAAATCGTGGTGGTGAAAAGATAAGTCCTCTTGAGGTGGACGAGGTTTTGATGGATCACCCGAGTGTAGCTCAAGTAGTTACATTTGCAGTGCCCCATGAAAAACTCGGCGAGGATGTGGCGGCAGCCCTTGTCTTGGAAGAGGGCTCAGAAGTCACAGAAAGTGACCTAAGAGCTTTTGCTTCAGGTCGAATGGTAGACTTTAAAGTACCTAAACAAATCGTTATTCTTTCTGAAATACCAAAAGGTGCGACTGGCAAACTCCAGCGGATCGGATTAGCTGAGAAGCTTGGTTTGGCTTAGTAGGAGGCTTTGGGTTGAAAATTTGTATATTTGGTGCTGGTGCTATAGGTGGCTTTGTTGGGGCAAAGCTTGCTGCTTCTGGCGCTGAGGTAAGTATGGTTGCCAGAGGCGCTCATTTATCAGAAATGAAGAAAAATGGGCTAACCCTACTGGAAGACGGCTTGGATCCTAAAAAAATAAAGGTCAAAGTTGCTCAAGATCCGTCGGAACTTGGTGCTCAAGATTATGTTTTTGTTACGCTGAAAGCCCATTCAGTACCGTCTGTTGCAGAAAGTATGATTCCTTTGTTCCACCATGATACTACAATCGTAAGTGGCGTTAATGGGATCCCATGGTGGTATTTTCATAAAGTTGGTGGAGAGTTTGAGGGGACAAGATTATCTTCGGTTGATCCTGACAATAAACAATGGGATCTATTTGGGCCAAACCGTGTGCTAGGATGTGTAGTTTATCCTGCTGCTGAAGTTATTAAACCCGGCGTAATAAGACACATTGAAGGAAATAAATTTTCTTTGGGTGAACCAAACGGAGAAAAATCACAACGTTCCCTTTTACTTTCTGAAGCATTGAGGTCTGCCGGTTTAAAAGCCCCAGTAAGGAAAAAAATTCGTGATGAAATTTGGGTAAAATTATGGGGGAACTTATCGTTCAACCCAATTTCAGCTTTAACCCACGCCACTCTAGATGTTCTGTGTGAAGATCGGGATACACGACAAGTTCTCCGCACTATGATGCTAGAAGCTAAAGAAATAGGCGAAAAATTAGGTGTAAATTTTCCAATTGACGTGGAGCAGAGAATAAATGGGGGAGCCGCAGTGGGTTCTCATAAAACATCCATGCTGCAGGATTTGGAACTATCTCGTCCATTGGAGATTGATGCGATATTAGGTTCAGTTCAGGAATTAGGCCAAATTACCAAGACGTCCACGCCAACCATAGATACTGTGTTGGCAATTATTAAATTAAAAGCAAAGACAGCAGGCCTTTATACAAGCTAAAGTGCTTAAAAGAATTTGACCTTTTTAGCATCAAGTAATTTATTTTGCAGAGATTGCATTTATCCAAAGAGCATCGAGGAAATCAATTTCATCGGTATTAAAACTATCACTTTTCTCCCAATATCTACCATCTTCTATAAAATAGCCGAGTGCAGCCTCCTTTTGTTTTGCTCGATTGAAATTATTTTCGTTTAACTGGAATGGTTCGGGAGCATGTGACATTACAGAGTTTCGTCTTGGAGCAATCAGTTCACTTTCAGCCTTTGATAAATTAGCTATTTGACAGCCCTGTCTTAGCGCAATTGCGTAGACCCTTGCCGATTTTGCTTTAAGTGACCGCAGTGAGATATCTTTCCTTAAAGGGTCTGCAGTACCTTTGCCATAAAAATGGGTTGAACCTGTTTTTGGATAAACCATATCACATCCTAAAATATCTATCGAACGAGGTCTGTAGTGGCCAAGTGTCCAGTAAAGTGCGGTGAATGCCATTGTTCCACCTGCATAAACGAAACCTCCATATTGGTTTTGAATATTTACAAACTGTTTTTCATCAACATTCTTCTGTGACGATTTAAAGACAGTAGGTTTGTTTTGATTTGGAAAATCATGAGGGTAAATATGATCTGTCCAACCTTCAATAACTTTCCAAGCATTATTAATAACAACTATTTTATCATAGCTTGAGAGGTCTTGTTCCAATATTTCAATTACATTTGGGCCAGAGCCTAAGATTAGTACTTTATTAACAACCATAGCCACCATTACATTTTAGAAAAAAATAATGCGCCAGTTCATTTTAATTATAAACTAAGCAGTTACTGTCCCAGATATTTGCTCAAAATGCTTTAACATATATATGCGAAGCCACGGTGTGAATTCATCAGGGTTTGTTTTAACTTTGTTCGCCAATTCAATTTGGTCCAACCATTTCACTTCCATAACTTCTTCTGGGTTTGGAGTAACTTTTGGAAGGTTTGAGCAGGTGGAAGTAAATATTTCAACAATTTCGTGTTCAATAAGTCCCTGACCGACATCGGCACGATATTCAATTTTCCCTCTATTTTCTAAGTGTATGTCAGTTAATTGCAGCTCCTCGAATAAACGCCGGCTGGCACAGTCAGCATCAGTTTCATCCCAATACGGGTGAGTGCAGCATGTATTCGCCCATAACCCAGGAGTATGATATTTGCTCAAGGCTCGTCTTTGAAGCAATATTTTATTTTCGTGAAATACAAAAACCGATATGGCTTTGTGTTTTAAGCCAAGTTTATGGGCTTCAAGCTTTTCTACAGGTTGAAGTGTTCCATCTACCCACGCCGGTATCATGATATTCATGTGAACTCTTTCGATACTATTCCAGTCAGATGAGCGAGATTTTTAAACATAATTTTTAAATGCGCCAAAGGCCTTGCACTAACCAGCTTTTTATTCATGTATGCCTCGAATGTAAGTGTTTGCACATCTACATCATGACATAGTGAGACAAACCGCTCTCGCCTGTTATCCGATTTATAGTAAGCGTTTTGCATGGCCCCCAAGACGTTAAATACCGTCCCATGCTCTTTTAGAAACCGTTGCCTTGCTAATTTTAGGCTTGCTGGAGAATTTGATACTATAGTTTCTACCATTGTTTCTGCTGCAATCTGTCCTGCAGCCATAGCATAGTAGATACCTTCACCTGAACTTGGCGCCACAACCCCTGCTGCATCTCCAGCTACAAGTACGTCGCTCCCGTTGTCCCATCTTTTTAGCGGTTTGAGGGGTATTGGAGCTCCTTCTTTTCTAATAGTTTTACATTTATCTAAGCCGGCTCTGCTTCGTAGTTCTGATGTTGCTGTTTTTAGGTCAAAGCCATGGTGCCCAGTACCCATACCTACTGATGCGCTTTTGCCATGCGGGAATACCCATCCATAAAAATCGGGTGATATTGTCCCATCATAAATTACATCGCATCGTTTGGGATCATATTTCCCTGTCGTTTCTGGAGCTTCGATAATTTCATGATATGCAATGACATATGGTATCTTGTCACTGTCAGGAATTTCTGCCTTTGCCACGTTTGAACGAGCTCCATCAGCGCCAATTATATATCTTGTTTTGAGCTGTTCCACAGTCCTATTTACATGATTTCGAAAGTGTACTGTTGTTCCTGCACTGTCTCGAGTTATTTTCTCAAACGTTCCAGTGTATCTTTTTGCACCTTTTTTGGCTGCGCGTTCTCGTAAAAATTCGTCGAACTCTTCTCTATCAACCATCCCAACATATCCATTCTCAATTGGTATATCTACTGACCGATTAGTTGGGGAAACCATCCTTGCAGTGGTGACCTTTGCCTTCAATAGCTCATCAGGGATCTCAAAGTCCTCTATTGCCCTCGGTGGTATAGCTCCGCCGCAGGGTTTAATTCTGCCGGCTCTGTCTAGTAGTGCCGTTTTGTACCCTAAGCTAGCCATATATTTTGCTGCCGTTGAACCGCATGGTCCGCCACCAATAACTACTACATCAAACATATTACTCTCCCACCATTTGAGTTGTCCCGCTAAATGCGGTGGTTATGCTTCTCGTTGCTATACTTGCCGCCAGAGCAAATAGGGCGGCTTCAAAGATAAATACAGTTCCGTAAGCGTCAGCATGACTGAAGTTTACAAGTTGAAGAAGATCAACAAGAATTGTTCCCAGCAGACCACCAAAACCAGCAGCGATGGCTTGGGCTGCTCCCCACAATCCCATCCGTGTGCCCTCTCTTCTATCATTATTTTGGCTTGCTAGAGACATCATTGAACCGATTGCAGCTACTGCAAACATCCCATTGAAAATTCCAAGCGCAAAGACTAGTGGAGCTAACGGAACAATTTCAGGGGACTGTCCAGCAAGCGCAATAAAAACTAAACTTATACAAGATCCCATACATCCTGCCCAAACCCAATTTTTTAAAGCTCCAAATTTAAAACCAGTACAAGCTATGCCAACTGCTAGCATTCCAAGAAACACGCCACCGTTTTGCATGCCTGATAAGGAGGTTGATTGGCCAGGTGTAAAGGAAAATACTATTCCGGCATAAGGTTCCAGAATAAGCTCCTGCATAAAATATGCTGTCATTGAGAGGAATACAAACACGGAAAAGCGCTTTGTCTGACTGTTGGCCCAAATTACTTTTAAGCCGGTAAGAAAAGATTGGGATTTATTGATATTTTTATTAACGGTTGGAAGGCCTCTTTCAATGTTTAGAGTAGAAATAAAGGTTATTGTGACTGTTACCACAGTAAGTCCAAATACAATCTTAATAAGTCTTTCTACTGAATAAGGCTCAAGTAATTTTCCCACAACCGTAGCGGTTACAGCAATTCCAAAAATCATCATAAGCCAAGTTATAGTTGCTGCAGCGGCTCGTCTGTGTTGAATTGTGTGACTTGCCAAGAGAGCAAGTAGAGAGGTGCCCGAAGCACCAACTCCAATGCCAATTAGAGTATAGGCGAAAAATGATAAAATAGTAGCAGCAGTAGCATTAAACGAATATAGAGGTATGCAAAGTGCGGCTAAATTTGCGCCAACCGCTAATATAATCATTCCTAAAATAATCCATTTAGTTCTGTTTCCCTGTATATCCGAGAGAAAGCCCCACTTAGGTCGAGAAATTTGGACTAAGTAATGTATTGCTACTAAAGCACCAGGTATCGTAGCGGCTAATGAAAGTTCGACCACCATCAATCTATTTAGAGTTGATGTCATAAGAACAACTACTGCTCCTAAGCACATTTGGACCAAACCCAATCGAACGATAGAGAGCCAAGAAAGTGTCATCTTAAAATGCTCCAAAATTTCTAAGACCGAATGCGCAAACCATCATACCTAAGACAAACATTAAAACGCCAGTAGCATTGTACCACGGAGCAAATTTTTGGGGATCTTTTAATAATTTTCGCATAGCCAAGAATTGACCAAGCACCAGGCAGCCTATAAACACAGCAGGTTGGAGAGCACCCCAACTGGACATCAATATTACGACAAGTAATTGTGGAATAGTCATGACCCAACAGGCAATTTTTGCGGCCTTGTTTGGCCCGAATTGAACCGGCAAAGAATTTATTCCCGTTTGTCTGTCTCCCTTGAGAGCTTTAAAGTCGTTTAATGTCATAATGCCGTGAGCTCCAACAGCGTAAAGTGCAGCGATTAGAACTATTTTTAAGCTGGGAAACGCCTGAGACATTACCGCGGCACCAGTAAACCAGGGTAGTCCTTCATAGCATAGAGCCACGATACCCGGCCCCCACCAGCCAGACCTTTTCAATCTTATTGGTTCGCAAGAGTAAGCCCAGGCAGCAGCAACGCCAATTATAGTGGCGTAAAATCCCCACACGCCAATTTGCCATCCAATGACCAATGCGATTGCGCTCATAGTAATTGCGATCCATAGCCCCCAAAGTCCAGGAATACGGCCAGACGGGATTGGTCTGTTGGGTTGATTAATTGCATCTACGTGTCTATCGCACCAGTCGTTGGCAGCCTGGCTCATCCCACACACGACTGGGCCTGCCAAAACGATGCCTAAAATAATAAGTCCTAAATTTGTTATAATATCCATTCCAGAAGATATTACGCCGCAGGCATATGCCCACATTGGAGGGAACCAAGTTATAGGCTTGATAAGTTCAAGCACTGCCAAAGGATTGGAAATCGACTGATTTTGTTTAATAGAATTGACACTCATGTGTCACATACTATTGACAATTAAATTTGATTCAAGGAAAACCTGCGATCAGTAATGACCGAGTAGTATGTTTATATCAATAATTGATAACTTACCCATCTTCACCGTCGACTAAACCGTATTTATGTAGCTTAACATACAGACTTTGTCTGGAAAGGCCAAGCATTTCGGCGGCGGCAGCTTTGTTATTATTTGTGCTTTCAATGGCAGTTTGAATACAAATTGTTTCAATTACATCTGTGGTTTCTGCCACAATTTCTTTAAGTGAGGCACTTCCAACTAACTCCGTGACGGATGGGTTGTTATTGCTTGATGAAATGGCTGGTCTAATAGGTTCTGGTTGCTCTGCTCTAGAAATCTCTCTAATGACAAATGAAATTTGTTCAGTTCTATCGCTAGGAATTTTTGTCATTGAGACTTCAACAGCAGTTTTTAGTCCAAAATCATTTTTCAGATCAGTTGAGTATATTCGCATTGGGCCTGATCTTTGGACGTTTTCTAACATAACTGCGAGATCAATTTGTCCTTTTGACAGGAAATCTCCTAAGCTTCTTCCAACAATCTCTGATCCTTGAACGGCGTTTATAAGCTCCAAAAAGCTTTCATTGACATAGGTTATAAGCCCATTTTGGTTTGTGAATACAATGCCATCTGTTCCATTTTTATACAACGCGACAAGATTTTGAGATAGAGTATCATTTTGAGGTATTTTATCTATTTGAAGGCTCATCCTGACAAGGAGTACTTGCTGGCCTGATGCTCTGTACATAACTGGGAGTAAATGTGCGTCAACGTCCTGGCGCTTCTGAGTCACTGTAACGCTTAGAGTTGTTCTGCTCATAGCGGCTGTCGCCATCTTATCATTGAGGTCTTTTTTATCTTTATTAGCTATGAACTTGCTAAATGACTGTCCCGGCAAGGTATCTATATCCTCGCTAAGCAATGTGCATGCTGCAGGATTTGCTTGTCTTATGTTGCCTGTCTTGGCATCTAGCACAAAGATTGGCTCACTTGCAGTAGAAAATAAAGATCGATAGTGAGCATCATATTCTTTTCTTTCTTCATGACTTTTTTCTACTGCAATTTGTGCTTTTACAAGCTGTTGCTGCGTTTCAGATATAGTTCTTAAATCTCTACCCAACAATAACACATTATTGTTTTGACCCACCAAATGGGCATTATATCGAACTGGAAATTGCCACTTAGCATTGTCTTGGTGATTTAATTCAATAGAGTGAAGTATGGTTTTGCCCGAATTGAGTTTGTCTAAAGCACGTTCAAATTTCGGTATACTTTCTCCGGTCAGAAACTTGGTAATATTTTTACCTTCCCAATGTGATAAATCCCCATAATATTGTTCAGATTGATTAACTAAAACTGATTTAATAGAACCATTTAGGTCTATCATCACCGCTATATCTGACGAAGTCGCGAGAATATTTCCTAAGAATTCTGGCTCAATCATTGGAATTGAACCGAAATCCCAAAATGTGCTGGCGCTAGTTTTCATCTGCTAACTCCGTTTGTTGTTCTTTCGAGATATTCTGCCAGATCTGTATGTTCGTACTTTAGAAATAACAAGTTCGATATCGTTAGTAAAAGCATCGGCTGCAACCTTATCTTTGATTGCTGGTTCAAGATCCAGAATCTTACCACCTACAAAAATCAACGGCTTTTGAACCAAATTGTTGGAAAGCGAAATAATACTTTTGTTTATATAATCAAGAGAATGATGACCGGCACAAGAAAACAAAACCGCCGAAAAGTCATGCGACTTACATAAGTTTATAAGTTCATTAGAGTCGGCGGAGTGTAAAAGTTTTACAGATTGGCCACGTCTTCTGAGCTGATCAGCTAGTATGGACGGTCCGAGTGTATGCTGTTCGTCCTTACAGATTATGAGCATAAGACCAAAGCGAGATGCAATTTCAGCTTCGCTATTTCTATAAGTAATCAAGTTATTCAAAATCATTTGAAGTCTTGACGTTGCTAATGTGACTTGGCCAAAACCTTTTAGGTCGTCAACCCAGTCATTTCCAAGTTCCTCTGCCGCTAGTGGTATGCAGTGGTCAATTAAGACTTCCGATGGGACTAATTTTTGGTCTAGAACATCTAGTGCAGAGTCAAGATCGAAGTTTCCCGATACACAGTATTGTGTTAACCAGGCTGCGGTTTCGGTTATCTTCTTTTGGTCACTAGGTTTTAATTTCTGCCTTACACCGGACAAAGCAGTCTTTGCCAGGTTGTCGATTTGTATTTTCAAATCGCTCGTAAAAGTCGAATGTATGTCCCTGTTCGACATTGAAGCGCTTTCAGTGCACAGCTCGAGAGGGGCTAATTTCTCACTCACCGTACTTAATTGTCCCATCTGCATACTTTCAGAACGCATGCGTTCTGTCAAATTTATACGCCTAAATTTTTCGGTAAGATTGAAAAAGTGTCTTGTCATACTTACTAACTCCAAACGCAAGCTAATTCATGCACGCTCATTCCATGTAAATGTAGTTATACACTCTTTAGTCATAAAGTGTAACTTTTAATTGACATTCAGTATCGTAGGGCAATAACCTTGCTGTAAAAGCGGCCTTGGGGGACACCCATGCGAAAACAAAATTGGGAGACGGGGCGGACGCCTCAACTCTACACGTCTGAGCAAAAAAAGCGGCGTGACCAAAGCATTTGGACTCTTATTCAGGGAATTCTTGCGCCTATCCAGTTCATCGCTTTTGCTGTTTCCACAGTTCTTGTAATTTTTTATCTGTGGACAGGTCAGGGTTATCAAATTGCTACGGTTTCGGTGCTGATAAAGACTGCACTTTTGCTCACGATTATGGTAACCGGGGCAATCTGGGAGAAGGTTGTTTTTGGTCAATATTTACTAGCGCCGGCTTTTTTTTGGGAGGATATAGTAAGCTTTTTTGTCATATTCCTACATGTGGTTTATGTTTGTCTACTTTGGCTAAACTACCATACTGAACAGACTCTTATGATTGTGGCGCTAGTTGCTTACTTTGCCTATATTGTGAATGCGGGTCAGTTTTTAATGAAGTTTAGAACTGCAAAAATTCAATCAAATCTGGGGGATAGCTATGCCTAAAGATATCCCACAACTTGGGTGTGCAAAGTCTCCCGTTCTTAAAGAGCGAGGCCAACACGAAGTATTTTGTGGTTTGACGTCTATCGTTTGGCTCCACAGAAAAATGCAAGATGCATTCTTTTTGGTTATTGGCTCGAGAACTTGTGCACATTTGCTTCAGAGTGCAGCTGGGGTCATGATTTTCGCTGAACCAAGATTTGCGACGGCGATTTTAGAGGAAACAGATTTAGCTGGCATGGCTGATGTGCATGAAGAGCTTGATCGTAATGTGAGTCAATTACTGTCAAGGCGGCCTGACATAAAGCGACTGTTCTTGGTCGGCTCGTGTCCCTCGGAAGTGATAAAATTAGATCTAGCAACAGTTGCAGAAAAATTATCAGAAAAGTATTTCCCAAATGTAAATGTTATAAACTTTTCTGGTTCGGGTATCGAAACGACCTTTACGCAAGGTGAAGATGCCTGTTTGGAGGCAGTGATTCGTTCACTACCATCCAGCGAAAAGACCCAACTAGCAGTTTTGGGGGCACTCCCAGACATCGTGCAAGATCAAATGATGCGATTATTGAACAAACTCGGGTTGGAAAATATTTTTGTCTTGCCTCAAATAAAGTTCGATGATGATGTGTCTGTGGGGCCAAATACCCATTTCATATGCGTTCAACCATTTCTGGGGGCCAGCTATGAGGAAATGGTCCGACGAGGTGCTATACCAATTTCTGCAAATTTTCCATTTGGTGCTGAAGGTACAACAAAATGGCTATGGGCAATAGCAGAAAGGTTTGGTGTCTCAAAGGCAGTGTTCGATGCGGTAGTGGCGGCGCCAAAATTGAGAGCGGAGCAAGCGATTGAATCAGTTGCAAATGACCTCCGAGGGAAATCAGTTTTCTTTTTTCCTGATAGCCAGCTTGAAATTCCATTAGCAAGGTTCTTGTCAAATGAGTGCGGAATGGAACTAACGGAAGTAGGAAGTCCATTTATTCATAAATCTTTGGTTTATGCCGATTTGGAAGACCTTCCGAGTTCAACCCAAATTTCAGAGGGCCAAGATGTTGATAAGCAGTTGGATAGGGTGTTTGACTACGATCCCGACCTTACAGTTTGTGGCTTGGGGTTAGCAAATCCATTAGAGGCGAAAGGTCTTTCAACAAAATGGGCGATAGAATTAGTATTTAGTCCAATCCATTTTTATGAGCAGGCCGCGGATCTAGCCAGCTTATTCGCGCGTCCGCTAAACCGCGCAAAGCTGTTAAAGGTGAGCGCATAGAATGAAGTTATCTGTCTGGACATATGAAGGCCCCCCCCATGTAGGTGCTATTAGAGTTGCTACAGGGATGGAAAAAGTCCACCTAGTTCTACATGCCCCTCAGGGAGATACATACGCTGATTTACTTTTCACAATGATTGAGAGAAGAAATCATAGACCACCAGTAACCTATACCACTTTCCAAGCGCGTGATTTGGGCTCTGATACGGCGAGTTTGTTCAAGTCGGCATGTCATGATGCATATAATCGATTTAAACCGGATCTTTTGCTGGTGGGGGCTTCATGTACCGCGGAATTAATTCAAGATGATCCTGGCGGATTAGCAGAGGCCCTTGATCTACCAGTCCCTGTAGTTGCGTTAGAACTGCCCAGTTATCAAAGAAAAGAAAACTTTGGTGCAGATGAAACATTCTTTCAAATTGTAAAGAAATTAGCCTCTCCGCAGCCCCGAACGAAAAATATAAGTTGTAATTTAATTGGGCCTACTGCCCTTGGATTCCGGCATAGAGATGATGTCGAAGAATTGGAAAAAGTACTCCAAAACCTAGGAATTGAGGTCAACGTTGTAGCCCCTATGGGTTCAGAACCTTCAGATATTGTAAATTTAGGGGCAGCCCATTTTAACGTTTTGATGTATCCGGAAACTGGTGAAAGTGCATGTAGATTTCTAGAGAAAAGCCTTGATCAACCATTTACAAAAACTGTTCCCATCGGTGTTGGTGCTCTCTCGGACTTTATCAAGGAAGTTGAGGGTATAACGGAGCTAAACGATTTACAAAATAAAGTTGACTCAAGATTGCCTTGGTACTCTGCGTCAGTCGATAGCACCTACTTAACTGGTAAAAGAGTATTTATTTTTGGTGATGGTTCGCACGTGATTTCCGCGGCTAGAATTGCCCAGGAGGAGATTGGGTTTGAGGTCGTTGGAATGGGTTGTTTCAATCGAGAGATGGCACGTCCTGTCAGAGTATCCGCAAAATCTTTAGATATCGAAGCTTTAATAACCGATGATTATTTAGAGGTAGAAAGCAAGATTGCAGAGTTAGCGCCAGAGCTCATTCTGGGAACGCAGATGGAGAGGCATATTGGCAAACGGCTTGGCATTCCATGCGCAGTGATTTCGGCACCGGTTCACGTTCAAGATTTCCCTGCGCGGTATTCTCCCCAAATGGGGCCAGAGGGTGCAAATGTTATTTTTGATACTTGGGTACATCCACTTGTTATGGGCCTAGAAGAGCATTTGCTTACAATGTTTAGGGAGGATTTTGAGTTTTCGGATGCAAATGGCCCAAGCCATCATGCAGCGCATCAGCCAGCTGCTGCACCAAAAGACATTGAGCCTGAAGAATCTTTGTCAAAAGGAAGTTCATCAAATGTAATCTGGATGACAGATGCTGAGAAAGAATTGCGAAAAATTCCCTTCTTTGTTCGTGGCAAGGCTAAAAGAAATACCGAGCGATATGCCGCGGATAACGGCGTTTTGGAAATTTCAATTGATACACTTTACGAGGCGAAAGCTCATTATGCTAGATAGTCGCTTCCATAACCCTCCCAATGAAATATCATATCGTATTTCGATAATTACTCTGGATTCCCATAATGCGATGCCTTGCCAGCGCGCCTTGTCTAATTTAGTGCAAGATTTTAAAGGTTTAGAATTATCGATTTTCGCAGCAGCTGAATGGGGTGAAAATCCAAGTGCTTTAGAAGAAGCAAAAGCCGCAATTGGAAAATCGGACATAATTATTGTAAATCTTCTTTTCTTAGAAGATCATATCCAACCGATTTTGCCATTACTAACGGCCAGACGTGAGGAATGTGACGCTATGATCGGCGTGGTATGCGACGCTGATTTAGTAAGACTTACTCGAATGGGATCGCTAGATATGCAAGCCCCAGAGAGCGGGGCAGTTGCATTATTGAAAAAATTAAGGGGTTCTTCGAAACCATCCTCGGAAACTGGCGAGAAAAAAATGCGAATGCTACGCCGGTTACCAAAAATATTAAAATATATTCCTGGCAAAGCCCAAGACTTAAGGGCTTGGTTTCTGGTAATGCAATACTGGCTAGGGGGTACTGACGAAAACATTGAGGCAATGTTGAGGTTTTTAATTTCGCGTTACTCACATGTTGATAGTTGGCAAGGAGTTTCGGCCGAACCGCCTAGAGAGTATCCAAATGTAGGTGTCTATCATCCTAGTTTGAAGGGTCGGATATCAGAAGATCTGCGAGATCTTCCAGTAGTTAAAAACCCTAAAGCGACAATCGGCCTATTATTGATGCGTTCATATGTTCTAAGCGGTGATACGGCGCATTATGATAGAGTTATACGGGGTTTCGAGGAAAGGAATATTCGCATCATACCAGCTTTTGCAGGTGGCTTGGATGGTAGACCAGCAATTGATAAATATTTTGCTGATAGTTCTGGCTCATCTATTGATACTCTGGTTTCTCTTACTGGGTTTTCTCTTGTTGGTGGTCCAGCTTACAATGATACTGAGGCTGCTGTAGAAACCTTGTCAAAGTTAAACGTGCCTTACATTTCTGCGCATCCTCTTGAGTTTCAAACTTTATCTCAATGGGAAAATTCTTCGACTGGGTTGGGACCGATCGAAACTACTATGCTTGTGGCTCTACCAGAACTTGATGGGGCTACTTCACCAACAGTCTATGCAGGTCGACAAGGGGATGCCGTGTCTTCGAAGGCTATGTTGCCACACAATGAAAGAGTTGATGCGCTGATTGCCCGTGCCGTTAAAACAGCAGAGTTAAGACGTTCGGAGGTGTTTGAACGACGAATTGCCATTGTTTTATTCGGATTTCCCCCAAATGCTGGAGCGGTTGGTACTGCAGCGTATTTAGAGGTCTTTGAGTCTCTATTTAATACTTTAAAAGCGATGAAAGATGCTGGTTACCAAATTGACTTACCAAAATCATCTGCTGACTTGAGAGAAGAGGTTCTGGCTGGGAACGCCGAAATTTACGGACAAGAAGCAAATGTAGAAAATCAGGTTAGTGCTGACTGGATCGTGAAAAACACTCCATGGCTATCTGAATTGGAAGACCAATGGGGTTCAGCGCCTGGTCGAATACAGTCAGATGGAAGCTCAGTTTTTATCCTCGGGAAAACGTTCGGAAATGTGTTTGTGGGTGTTCAACCTACTTTTGGCTATGAAGGTGATCCTATGAGGTTATTGTTTGAAAAGGGTTTCGCCCCCACGCATGCCTTTTCAGCATTTTATCAATGGTTAAAGTTGGGTTTTAAAGCAAATGCCGTTTTGCACTTTGGCATGCATGGCGCTCTAGAATTTATGCCAGGTAAGCAGACTGGTTTAAATGGAAAAGATTGGCCGGATAGATTAATAGGTGATTTACCAAATATTTATTTGTATGCATGCAATAATCCTTCTGAGGCTAGTCTGGCTAAACGTAGAAGCAATGCAACTATAATAAGTCATTTAACGCCGCCTTTGACTTCTGGTGGACTTTACAAGGGCCTTTTGGAGCTGAAAGATAGCTTAGTGCGCTGGCGCGAGATGGATGATAAAAATCCTTTGCGCAGCGAACTAGAGCTTTTAATTTCAGAGCAAGCAGAAGCTGTCGATCTTGGAAATCAAAAAATTGAAGAGTTATGGGTCAAGCTTTTAGAAACAGAAGATGCTTTAATACCGGAGGGCCTGCACGTAGTAGGTAGATCTCTAACAGATGAACAAGTCGAAAATTACTTAAATGCTTCGGGAAATTTATCGCCTGAAGGCAGAGAGCAATTGGCTAAAAACTTAAGGTTGAATAGTGAAATTCCATCTATTATCAATGCTTTGTCTGCTAATTATATACCGCCTGTGCCTGGTGGTGATCTAGTACGGTCTTCTGACATCGTGCCAACCGGCCGCAACATTCATGCTTTTGATCCATTTCGGATGCCAACGGCATTTGCGTGTAAACAAGGTTCTGAGCAAGCGCAAATGCTACTGGATAAATATGATAGCGTTCCTAAAAGCTTGGCATTAGTTCTATGGGGCTCCGATAATATTAAATCTGATGGGACCCAAATCGCTCAGGCATTAGCTCTTATTGGTGCAAAGCCACGGTTTGACAGTTTTGGAAGGCTATGCGGAGCTGATCTAATTGAGTTGTCGCAATTGGGAAGGCCACGAATTGATGTAGTTATGACCTTGTCGGGAATTTTTCGCGATTTACTCCCTTTGCAAACGCGCATGCTGGCCGAAGCATCCTTTAAAGCCGCATCCGCTGACGAAGATCCAACTATGAATTATGTCAGGGCAAATGCACTGGATTACATGAAGAATACTGGTGCAGATTTGGAGACAGCCTCCTTAAGAATTTTTTCAAATGCGGAGGGTGCTTACGGGTCTAATGTAAACCAGTTAGTGGATAGCTCATCTTTTGGTGACGAGGATGAGCTTGCAGACGCGTACGAAGCTAGGAAAAGTTTTGCTTATGGTATGTCGGGAAAACCTCAGAAAAATCAGAAACTACTTCAAGCAGCACTATCAAAAGTAGAAATGGCGTACCAAAATCTTGAAAGTGTCGAATTAGGTGTTACCAGCGTCGATCATTATTTTGATACTCTGGGAGGAATTTCTAGAGCAGTTAAAAGGGCTCGTGGGGGCGAAGAAATTGAGGTGTTTATTTCAGACCATACAAAAGGTTCTGGCAAAATTCGTACTTTATCAGATCAGGTTTCGCTTGAAACAAGGTCTCGCTCCCTTAACCCAAAATTTTATGAAGCTTTACTCGATCATGGTGCGGAGGGGGTACGCCAACTTGAGGCGCACGTAACAAATACGCTTGGTTGGTCGGCCACAACTGGTAAAGTGGAGCCTTGGGTTTACCAAAGAATAAGTGAAACTTTTGTTCTTGATGAGGAGATGCGTAATCGTCTTGCGGACTTAAACCCTACTGCCAGTTCCAGAATGGCCAATAGGCTTCTTGAAGCAAATGAACGCTCCTATTGGAGCCCAGACG